>Ga0307963_1000109_pt1 | contig 44201 bp, 46 predicted proteins | sample OrgLakmetagen594_FD_201829 | JGI IMG/M metagenome (GOLD analysis project Ga0307963, IMG submission 201829) | Saline water microbial communities from Organic Lake, Antarctica - #594 | ecosystem: Environmental > Aquatic > Non-marine Saline and Alkaline > Saline | place: Antarctica: Organic Lake... | reverse complement strand
AGAACTCAGTTCAGGCTGCGCAAGGCAGAAGAACGAGCACACATCCTGCGCGGCTACCTAAAAGCGCTCGATTCGCTGGACGATGTGATCGCGCTTATTCGCAAGAGCGCAACCGTGGAAGATGCCCGAGACGGCCTTATTGAGCTACTAAAAATCGATGAGCTGCAGGCTCGTGCGATTTTGAACATGCAGCTTCGTCAGCTCGCAGCCCTAGAACGCCAGAAGTTAATCGATGAGGCCGCAGAGCTTGAGAAGCAGGTCTCCGAGTTCCAGCGCATAATCGGCGATGAGAAGGCGCAACGCGATATCGTTTCTACTGAATTGGCGGAAATCGCGAACAAGTACGGTGATGACCGACGATCCGAGATAATGCTCGGCTACGACGGAGACGTAAGCCTAGAAGACTTGATTCCTGAAGAGGAAATGGTCGTTACTCTCACCCAGGGCGGCTACATCAAGCGCACTAGAAGCGACAGCTATCGGGTTCAACATCGCGGGGGCAGAGGGGTCAAGGGTGCGAGCCTCAGGGCCGACGACGTGGTTCAGAACTTCATTGTTTCTACCACCCACCACTGGCTAATGTTTTTCACCAACACTGGACGTGTTTATCGCTCAAAGGTCTATGAGGTTCAAGAATCTGGCCGTGACTCAAAGGGCCAACACGTTGCGAACCTATTAGCCCTGCAGCCAGAGGAATTCGTTGTGAAGGTGCTGGATCTGAAGGACTACCAGCAAGAGCCATATTTGGTTATGGCCACTAAGAATGGTCTTGTAAAAAAGACAGCGCTCGAGCTTTATGACACCGCCAGAACCGGTGGAATCATTGCAATCAAGCTTCGTGAGGGTGATGAGCTGATAAACGCGATGTTGGTAAGCGAAGAAAATGACGTGCTTCTGGTTAGCCGCAAGGGGATGTCAATCAGGTTCTCCGCAGGCAACGACTCCATGCGTCCGATGGGCCGTGACACCTCCGGTGTCATTGGTATGGCCTTTAGAAAAGACGATCACTTACTGTCGGCATCGGTGATCGGGGAGTCGGGCTTTGTCTTTGTGGTCACCGAGGGTGGCTATGCCAAACGAACAGCCGCAGATCAGTATCGGGTGCAGAAGCGCGGCGGCATTGGAATCAAGGTTGCCAAGCTCGATGAAAAGCGCGGCGACTTGGTCGGAGCGCTAATGGTTGACGAAACCGATGAGGTGCTGGCGGTACTTTCATCAGGCAAGGTAATTAGAAGCTCAGCCAACGAGGTTCCAGCCAAGGGTCGCGACACGATGGGCGTAGTCTTTGCTAGGTTTGATGAGAACGACTCAGTACTCTCAATAGCCAGGAACGCTGAGCGCAGCCTCGAAACCAACGAGGAAACAGAGAACGAAGGAGCGGCTGTTGACATCGCTGTTCAACCGGAGTAAGAAGCCAAAAGAGCCGAAGAAGCAAATTCGGCTCAAGCTAAGAACGGTGGATGTTTGGTCCGCGGTTAAGGTTGGATTTTTGATCTCGATCGCAACATCGATCGCCTTGGTTGTTGGTGCTTGGTTGATTTGGTCCGTACTCGCCAATTCAGGGATTTTTTCCTCAATCGGCAGCCTGCTCGGTTCCATTCTTGGCGAAGGCAGCAACGTGAACCTAGAGAGTGATTTTTCTTTTTCTAATGTCATGACCACTGCAACAACGCTCGCGCTTCTAAATGTCGTGTTAACCACTGCCCTGTGGGCAGTCTGGGCAGTTATTTTCAACCTAATTTCTAAGCTGGTTGGTGGCCTCTCGCTCACTTTCACCAACAACTAGAGATTTAGGGTTTGTGGCAGGTGTTTTTTTCTAGTAGCATCAACCTGCTCAACGGGCCTATAGCTCAGGTGGTTAGAGCGCTTCACTGATAATGAAGAGGTCGGAGGTTCAAGTCCTCCTAGGCCCACGGTGAGCACTTTCCACTAGGGAAGGCTCGCTATGGGGACTTAGCTCAGTTGGTAGAGCACCTGCTTTGCAAGCAGGGGGTCAGGGGTTCGACCCCCCTAGTCTCCACAAGGCAAAACCCTCCCGGAAACGGGAGGGTTTTTCTTTTTAAGAACCCCCGAACTGTTTACATCTCACAAGCGAGCAAGTCTGGTTTGGGATCAAATGGTTAGGATATTTCTTATGAGGAACAAGTGGATACTTCTTGGCTACGCGGCTCTGTTCTTCGTGGTTGTTTCAAACTATGACTCATACTCTGATGACACTTACCTTGTGGCGTTTGCAGGCGTGATTCTTACCGCCACCGGAGTAGGTGCCTGGCTTTGGTCAGTCCAACCCAGAAGAGACAAAAAATAGCTGATGCATTACAGATGCGCTTCTCGGTCATGCGCTGCCGTAGCCGGTTAGGTCTTAGAAAAATCGATGAACAACCACCAAGGGTGCGGATTGTCGAGTTCAGCCTTAGCTAGCGCCTGTTTTGCGTGTTGACTCTTCCGGCATTGCCGTGGTGTTGGTGATGGTTGAGTCGGAGCTGGCACTTGGAAATTTATTGCCCCAGGTCGCATCGGCTCCGGAGTGGCCAACAACAAAGGTCATGGCCGAAGCGCCTATTGCGGCGCTGACGACAAGGAAACCCAGAGCCCGGGAGAGAAACTTTGGCCACTTGTTCCTAATCGCGAGCCAAAACAGAAGGGCCAGCCCCGCGGTTCCCAACGCTATTGGAGTCATCATGTCGCCATACGTGGCGTGAGGATCTGGTTCGTAATAAAAATCCCCGAGTGCTTTTCCGGATTGCTGAGCGATGTAAACAAGTGGAACCGTTAGCGTCAACGCGACTACCGAGGCGCCAAGATAGCGAATTCGAAGTCTTGGTAAAGCTGCAATGAGTGCGACCGCAAGTGCTGCCAGTGGGAACAGCACCACAGCAAAATGAACCGCTATTGGGTGTATTGGCAGGTTTCCAATAAACAGGAAAAAGTCTTCCACCGAGCAGCCTCTCAATTTAAGTTTCTAGGGTTTTAACTACGACCGAAATCTAACGCCCTGTTGATGACTATATGCGGTCTCACTTAGAAAGAGCTGAAGCAGAGGCCTTTCGCAGAAACCTCCTGCGATGTTTCGTTTTGTGCTCGCGATTAATCCGCATTACTAAAGCTTGGGTCCAAGCAAGATTTCTTCTATTGGGAGCCTCTCGGCATGCCAGCTGTTGATTGGGTGATCAGATGCATAGCCAATAGACATTCCACACACCAGTGCGTAGTCGTCGCTGACCTCAAACTCCGAGCGAATTATGTCAGGGTGTCCTCCGAGGAAGCCCTGGGCGCAAGTGCTTAGGCCCTTTGCGTTAGCGGCCAGCATCAAGTTTTCCATAAACAAGCCAAGGTCCAGTGTCCCGAACTGATCTAGCCCGCGATGGGTGAAGAAAAAAAGCGCCGTTGGCGCTCCAAAAAACTTGAAGTTACGCTCCAAAAAACTGAGTCGCGCAGCACCGTCATTTCGGTCAATGCCTAAAATGTTGTAAATTCCCTTACCGACTGCTTGGCTGCGTTCGGCCAGGCCCTTTGGGTAAGGGATTTCGTGAGTAAAGTCTGGTTTTGTCCCAAGGCCAGGAAGATCGGCTGACTCTCTCAACCTGGCAACCAGGCGCTCACTTATGCGATCGCGCTGATCACCCTCGGCAATCGCCATGACAAACGGTCTGGTGTTGGACCAACTGGGGGCAGTAAGGCCATCGGAAAGAATCTCTTTTAGCACCCCAGGTTCAATTGGGGTGTCTAAGAAATCTCTGGTTGAGCGTCTTGACTGGGTGAGTTCTTTCCATTTGTCATAGCTAAGCATTCTTGAATGGTATGTCAGTTTGAGGTTGGCCGCTTGTTTCACGAGAGTTAGGATTTCAAGCATGAATAAGGGCCAAAGAATTCTATTTAGAGCTTTGGGCCTAATCACATCCAGCTCGGTCCTGCTGATCCTCTATTACAACCTTTCACCAAACTATGTGGATGAGCAAGGTTTATTAATAGAAGAGTTCTGGGCCATGGGTCTGGCGAGCTTTGGGTTAGTCGGTTCCGTATTCGGGTTCATAGCGCTGCTGCTTTGGCTTTGGTTCGGAAATCGTAAAGCGAAGAGACCCACTAACCAATAAACCCAAGCACTTGAGATAATTGTTTTATGGAAGATCTAGCAGCACTTGTCGCAACAATCTATGTTCTTTTGGGTGGCGTCGCGGTGGTAAACATCCTGTTAGCCGTTCTATCCAGGCGCAAGAAAGTAAAACCTTGGATCGCGATGGTTTTCAATGCGATAACTGGAGCCGGGGCCATTTTTGGCATTAGTGTCGGCTGGGCCCTTGGGATCGTGCCCCTAATGGGTTTGATTGTGGGGTCGATAATCCTTACCCTGCCAAACAAAAAGGCCAGCTAACAGCGCAGAGCTAGCTGGCCCACGTTGAATCTAGGGGCCGATAAACAAAGCCCAACCAACAGCACTTGCTGTAGGAACGAGCAACAAGGGGGGGCGGTCATTTTGATGCTTGTCTTAGTTTCACGACGAACCGCGTGAACCCATAGTGCACCGATCATTGATACAGTCATGCTTCGGACAGAGGGCTTGAGTATGCGATACATCCGTGCTCTGTTAAAGATTTCTCGGCAACGAGTAGCGCAACTGGTCGACTAACCTCTAATCTTTGTGCCATGTCATCGATGACCAGAATCACACTAGAAACCCAAGGCCACGTTTTACTGATTGGCCTCAATCGCCCAGAAAAGCTAAACGCCGCAGACGAACAGATGCTTCACGAGCTCTCACTTGCCTACGGGCAACTGGATGCTGACCAGAACCTAAGGGTTGGTGTGGTTTTCGCCCATGGCGATCACTTCAGTGCGGGTCTTGATCTGCAAGATGTTGGACCAAAGCTTGCTGCCGGCAAGCTCCAAATGGTTCCCGAAGGCGGCCTAGACCCATGGGGTATAACGACCAAACAGGTTTCAAAACCAGTAGTAATGGCAATCCAGGGAACTTGCTTTACTCTCGGGGTCGAACTGGCGCTGGCGAGCGATGTTGTAATTGCCGCTTCCGACAGCAGGTTTGCTCAGCTGGAAGTTAGCCGCGGCATCATGCCATTCGGTGGCGGGACCATAAGGTTTCCAAGGATTGCCGGCCACGCTAATGCAATGCGCTACTTGCTAACCGGAGACAGCTTTGATGCCAAGCAGGCCATGGCTATGCATTTGGTGACTCAGGTTTGCGATCCCGGGCAACAGTTTGATATCGCCCTGGAAATCGCGAATCGAATTGCCGCTCAGGCACCGCTGGCAGTTCAGGCAACACTTGCCTCATCAAGGGCGGTTGATTCAGAAGACGAGAAGAGCCAGGTTTTCCAGCGCCTGGCTTCCCTGATGCAGACAAAAGACGTTGCTAGGGGCATGGAAGCGTTTATGACCAAGCAGCCTGCGAAGTTTGAGGGTAACTAGCCTTTGTTCGTTATAAAACAAAACAAACTCTGGTTTTTGTAGGAAAGCTCTAAATAAGCAAATTGCAATATGACGTGAGTTGTGCGCAGTCACAAAGTTTTTGAACACCCCTTGGCTAGAGGATGATTCTGTCCTTTACTAGAGCCTGAGGTGAGAAAATGAATATCAATGAGGACGTTCAACTAGATATCGAAGCCATCGGGGAGAAAGTCCTCGGAAGGTGGGCTGAGGTGCGTCGCCACACCCGCTCGGTGATTGAAGACCACAAGCTTTTCAAGCAAGAGGGCCAGCCAATGGCTGAGCATCGAGAGACTGTTCTTAAGCAGCTCAAGACTCTGGTTGACTCGGGCGCAACCCAGTACAGTTTCCAGTCGGACCTTGGCGGAACGATGAACCCAGGTGGGTCACTTGCAAGCTTCGAAGAACTTGTTTTTGCGGACCCGTCGTTGCAGATTAAATACGGTGTACAGTGGGGGCTTTTTAGCTCCGCAATTCTCTATTTAGGAACGGATCACCACCACAAGACATTTCTGCCTGGAGCGGTAAACCTTGAGACCGTAGGTGTATTCGCAATGACCGAGACTGGACATGGTTCAGACGTGGCATCTATTGGCACAACCGCTACCTATGATGCAGATACCAATGAATTCGTGATCCACACACCGGATCGCCACAGCTATAAGGATTACTTAGGTAACGCAGCACTTCATGGTCACGCAGCTGTTGTTTTTGCTCAGCTTTACACTGGGGGTGAAAAGCACGGAGTGCACGCCTTCTACGTGCCAATTCGTAAGCGCGGCAAGCTGCTGCCCGGAGTTGGTAGTGAAGACGATGGCCTAAAGGGTGGTCTGAACGGTATCGACAACGGAAGACTGTATTTCGACAACGTTCGAGTCCCAAGGACAAACCTTCTAAACCACTACGCAGATGTCAGTGAAGACGGTGTTTATAGCTCAATCATCGAATCTTCCGGCAGAAGATTCTTCACCCAGCTTGGAGCCCTAGTGCAGGGAAGAGTTTCTTTAACCGGTGGTGTGGTGAACGCTCAAAAGCTTGCCTTGGATATTGCCATTCGATACTCACTGGAACGGAAGCAATTTCCAGGCCCAGACGGCGAAGAAAAAACCATTATGGATTACGGTCGTCACCAGCGCAGGCTGCTGCCGCTATTGGCAAGAACCTACGCGCAGGTCTTCACTCACCAGGAACTTCTGGACCAGTTTCACGATGTTTTCACCGGTGAGAACGATACCGATGAGTCAAGACAAGATCTTGAAACAGTAGCTGCAGCATCTAAGGCGCTTAGTACTTGGTATGCGCTCGACACGGTGCAGGAGTGCCGAGAAGCATGCGGCGGCCAGGGTTTCATGGCGGAACACCGATTGACTGGACTCAGAGCAGACCTTGACGTCTACGTCACCTTCGAGGGTGACAACAACGTGATGCTGCAGCTGGTGGCAAAGCGACTGTTAAGCGACTACTCGAAGGCCTTCAAGTCACCGGATTTCGGAACCCTTGCAAATTACGTCGCCGGACAGTTTGGGGAAGCCACAATTAATCGTGGTGGCCTACGCGGCCTAGCTCAAAAAATGGTCGATTTTGGTTCTACAGCTCGCTCAGTTGGTTACGTTAAGGAAGAAGAGCACCAGCAACAGCTTCTAACCGACCGAGTCCACACGATGATCGCGAAGCTTGCAAACAACCTGAAGCACACCGGACCAAAGAACCCACAAAAGCAAGCCGAATTATTTAACCGCTACCAAAATGACTTGATTCTTGCGGCTAAAGCCCACGGGGAGCTAATCCTCTGGGAAGCATTCACTTCGGCACTAAAGACGATAGAAGACCAGGATTCCAAGAAGATACTGACTTGGTTGAGAGACCTATACGGTTTTAGCGTTTTGGAAGAGAACCTTTCTTGGTACTTGATCAACGGCAGACTGTCTTCCGCCAGGGCCGAGGCAATAACCGAATACATCGACACCAGGTTGCTTCCAAGGCTCAAGCCGCACGCAGAAAGCTTGGTTGATGCATTCTTGTTGACCCCAGGCCTAGTCCGCACAAACTTGGCAGCAGACGAAAAGGAACGACAGGCCAGCCGCGCGCAACTAGTTAGGAAATAATGCAACCTCAAGATGTTTACTTCGTAGACGGAGTCAGAACCCCATTTGGAAAAGCTGGCGAGAAGGGTGTTTATTGGAACACTCGAGCCGATGACCTAATTGTGAAAGCGATGATCGGCCTGTTAGAGCGACACCCAGACCTAGATCGGGCAGCAATCGACGATGTGGCAATTGCCGCCACCACCCAGCAGGGTGATCAGGGCTTAACCATTGGCCGAACCGCCAGTATTTTGGCCGGTCTTCCCGAGAGTGTTCCTGGTTTTGCCATTGACCGCATGTGTGCGGGGGCAATGACGGCCGTTACAACTACCGGTAGCTCAATTGGAATTGGCGCATACGATCTTGTTTTGGCCGGAGGCGTCGAACACATGGGCCGCCACCCAATGGGCTTTGATGCAGATCCAAACCCTAGGTTCCTATCCGAAAAACTAGTGAGCCCCGATGCCCTAAACATGGGCTGTACCGCGGAAAAGATTCACGATCGTTTCCCGGAACTAACTAAAGATCGCGCGGACGCGTTTGCGGTTTCCTCGCAGCAGAAAGCCGCAAAGGCCTATGAGGACAGTAAAATTCAGGCGGACTTGATCTCGGTTTCAGCCGGCAGTGAGGCCGGATGGTCTCTGGTCTCCAAGGACGAACTAATGCGACCCGAGTCAACAATCGAGGGCATGCAAGGCCTAAAGACACCGTTCCGAGCTCACGGCAAGGTGACCGCCGGCAACGCTTCTCCATTGACCGATGGCGCGACAGTTGCGCTTTTGGCTGGTGAGAGAGCTTTGGCTAAACACGGCCTAAAGCCAAAAATGAAGCTCGTTTCCTTTGGCTTTGCGGGTGTAGCGCCAGAGATCATGGGCATCGGCCCAATTCCAGCCACCGAAAAAGCTCTTGAAAAAGCCGGGCTAAAAATCGAAGACATCGGTCTGTTTGAAATCAACGAGGCCTTTGCGGTCCAAGTGCTGTCATTTTTAGACCACTTCGGGATTGCAGACGACGACGCACGAGTAAATAAATATGGCGGAGCAATCGCGTTTGGCCACCCGCTTGCCTCAAGCGGCGTGCGGCTAATGAATCAACTTGCTAAGCAGTTTGAAGAGCACCCAGAAGTTCGCTTCGGCCTCACCACCATGTGCATCGGCCTCGGTATGGGCGGCAGCGTGGTTTGGGAAAACAGTAATTGGAAGGGCTAGAAAGATGCAGGACTTCGCACCGCTACTTACGGACACCGATGAAATCATCAGCCATTCGTTTGTCTCTGACGTAACTTTGCGTTCAGGTCGTGTGATTGCGCTCATAACCCTGGATAACGGCAAGGACCACACCCGGCCGAATACACTCGGGCCACACACGCTGTTGGAGTTTGCTGGAACACTTGACGAGCTCAAAAAACGTGCCGCAAACAAAGAGATTCATGCAGTTGCAGTCACCGGAAAGCCCTACTACTTAGCTGCTGGGGTTGATCTAACCAAGGTCCAAGGCCTAAAAGACCGCCACTCCGGGCGCCTAATAGGCGAAATGGGTCACTGGGCGCTGGATAAGTTGTCTGATTTAGGAGTCCCGAGCTTCGTGTTCATCAACGGTCTTGCTCTTGGCGGCGGGCTCGAGGTTGCCCTGAATGCGCATTATCGAACCGTGAATCAAGCTGCGCCGGCAATTGCACTACCCGAGGTTTTCCTCGGGTTGATTCCGGGTTGGGGAGGCGCATATTTGCTGCCTAACCTAATTGGGATCAGAAATGCACTGAAGGTAATAATTGAAAATCCTTTAAAGCAAAACCGGATGCTGAAGCCTGCCGAAGCCCTGGAGCTTGGCATTGCCGATGTGATGTTTGATTCACCGAGGTTTTTGGAGCAGTCACTGGATTGGGCCGACGATGTGTTGGGCGGCAAGAAGGTAAAGCGCAAGAACGAGCCGGGCAAGGTTGAAAAGGCGACCATTTGGTCGCCGGCTGTTGCAATAGCTAGAAAAACCGTTCGGCAAAAACTCGGTTCCGTTCCGCTGTCGCCATACGTGGCGCTTGATTTGATTGATGCGGCAAAATCTGGGACCAAGAAAGATGCTTTCACTAGGGAAGACCAGGCCATTGAAGACCTGAGTGCCTCCGACCAATTCCACGCGTCGATCTACGCTTTTAACCTGGTTCAAAAGCACGCGAAGAAGCCCTCGGGAGCTCCGGATAAGACTTTGGCAGTTCCGGTAACAAAGGTTGGCGTTCTTGGCGCCGGTCTAATGGCTTCGCAGTTCGCACTTTTGTTTTTGCGGAGACTTGAAATACCGGTGGTAATAACCGATGTCTCTCAGGAGCGAATCGACAAAGGCCTGTCCTACATAATCGGAGAGCTAGACAAGTTGGTCGAAAAAGGCAGGCTTTCGGGCGATGATCGAAATCGCTACGCCGGCAATCTTTCTGGATCTTTGGATTACGCGGCCTTTAGCGATTGCGACTGGGTTATCGAGGCGGTGTTTGAGGAGCTCAAGATTAAGCAAGAAGTGTTTGCAGAGCTGGAAAAACACGTCAGCGAAAACTGCATTTTGGCAACCAACACCTCCTCACTATCGGTCGCTGAAATCGGTTCCAAGCTGGTCCACCCAGAGCGGGTAGTTGGTTTTCATTTCTTCAACCCGGTCGCAGTAATGCCGCTGGTTGAGGTAGTCAGAGCACCTAAATCTTCGGACCAAGCGGTCGCAACTGCCATGAATGTTGCTAAAAACCTAAGAAAGACTGCCGTAATCACCTCTGACTCGGCAGGGTTTGTCGTGAACAGGCTGCTTGGGTATTTGCTCGGAGAAGCAATGCGGGCTGTTGATGAGGGCGCCTCTTTCGAGCAGGTCTCAGAAGCAATTGCGCCACTTGGTCTCCCAATGAATCCTTTCGACTTGCTAGAACTAGTGGGCCTAAAGGTTGGGGCCCACGTGCTCGATTCGATGCATGCTTTTAGCAGCGACAGGTTTTACGCGAGTGCGAACCTTCACAAGCTGGCCGAATACGGCAAGCTAATTGAGCGCGATTCAAAGGGAAACATCAAGGGCTACGACAAAAAAGCAATGGAAATCGTTGGCAATGGCGCAGGTAAGGGTCGCACTAGCGAAGAAATCTTTGAATCCGTAAACCTAGGTCTTGCCAAAGAAGTGAAGCTGATGCTCGATGAGGGCGTTGTCCAGTCGGCTCAGGACATCGACTTAGGCATGATCATGGGTGCCGCTTGGCCATTCCACCTTGGCGGAATTACCCCTTACCTTGATCGCACTGGAGCCTCAGAGCGAGCTTTCGGCGGAACCTTCCATGACCCAATGATTGTTGGGATTAGCGGCTAGAAGGGCTTCGCGCCGATCTGCTTGGTTATCTCAAAGGTCGTTCTGATGTTGTCTACTGTCTGAGCGTGGGTATGTACATCGGATTCGAATTTGCCTTCGGACAGGTACTTAGCAAACCAGGTTGCCTGGTAGCTAAGGCCCTCGTGGCCGGCAATTCCTGACTCATCGACCCAGTTGGTATGTTCTGGATAAAAGTCCTTGGTTTTTAGGCTGATGCTTGATGGCACGAAGAACGGTTCACCCAAAGAAATCACTGCGTTTTCAAAGGAGCAGCTTGCAAGCATAGGGAGGGTCGCAACGCCTGACATGGTCAGTGACGCCCTGGCACCAGATTCGTAATTCAAAAGGCTGTAACTCTCCTCATCCATGCCGTCGGGCCTAACGCTGCCGGTAGCGACGATGGAGCTTGGCTCCCCAAGCATTTCCTGAGCAAGGGCAATCGGGTAGATACCCATGTCGAACACTATTCCGCCGCCACCTGGTTTCCAGAGTCTTTCAACAGCCCGGTTGTCCGCGCAAAAGCTGGCTGTTAGCAGTTCCGGCTTTCCAAGGTCGCCGGATGCTAGAAGCTGCCTCAAGATAGTGGACTGGGGTAGATACCTTGTCCACATGGCCTCCATTGCGAGCACCTTGGCCTGTCTTGCTGCGGCGAAAATTTGCTCTGCCTCCTCAGGCAAGTATGTAATCGGCTTTTCAACCAGAATGCTTTTTCCGGCTTTGATCGCGAGCATTGCGTGCTCGAAGTGATCGGACATATGGCTTGATATGTAAACGGCATCGATCTCTTTATCAGCCACAAGGTCCTGGTAGTTTGCGAAGGTCTTCGGGATATTGAATTTGGTTGCGAACTCCTGGGCTCGGCCCGAAGTTCTTGAGGCGACCCCAATAAACCGCTGCGAAGTGTGCTTTTGAGTGGCCGCTACAAACGTCTCGGCGATCCGGCCCGGTCCAATGATTCCCCAGCTCAGGCTCGGCACGGACTGCGGGTCGACAATAATTGGCTCAGGTAGTTTCATGCTTTGTAGTTTAGGGCGGTATTCTTGACACTCTGATACAAAAAACCGCCACCAAGTGAGCATTAAATTACCAATTCGATTCCCATAACTCAGCCGATCAGAATCCCGATTGGCTCCCACACTGAAAAGTACCGAGCTGGGGTCTGGCTGGCCTACCCGGGGCTATTTTTAGTTTTTGCGGGCGACGCAGTTCGCTATTCAATTGGTTGGGCCGGCTGGTCTGTGGCAGTCGTGGTTCTTACTATGGCAACCATTTATGCCCTTGCTGTTTCAAAGCCCGTGGAATTGGTTCGAATAATGCCAACGGCATTGGTGCTGCTGATTGGCTGGATGATACTGAGTCTTACCTGGTCCTCTTACCTTGGTGCCAGTCTCATGACCATGGGCTTGCAGATAAGCACGACTTTGTTTGCGCTATTTCTTGCCAGTCAATTCAGCTGGCGTCAGCTACTGAACGTTCTTTCAAATCTAATTCGTTTTATTCTCGGGGCGTCACTCCTGTTTGAGCTGTTCGCCGGGCTTACTGGTGCCGTGGTCCCACTGTTTCCAAACTTTGAGGGCGACACGGTCCCTTACTCGGCTTACTACTGGAGCCAAGGAAACCTCTTTGACGGCGACCGAATTCAGGGCATTGTTGGAAACGCGAATCTACTTGCCTTCACCGCCGTGCTCGGTGCACTTTTGTTTTTGGTTGAGGCAATCGTCACAAGTCGGAGAAGGTCGCTTCCTGTTGTTTCTCTTGGCTTGGCCATCCTGCTCACGGTCTTGTCTCAAAGTGCCAGCATGACGTTGGCTGTTGTCATCATTGGATTCGTGGCACTGGTTGCAATCCTTGCGGAGGGTAGAACCAGGCAAGTCAGGCACCAGATTTATTGGGGTGCGGGAGTGATTGCGGGACTTAGCGTGGCTTCAATGGTGATCAACCTTGCGGCCGTATTTGATTTTCTCGGTAAAAGCCCAGATGCTTCAGGAAGATTTCGAATCTGGGCTGAAGTGGCTAACCTTATTTCTCAAAAGCCAGGTTTTGGTTGGGGCTGGATCGGTTACTGGGTTCCTGGGGTCGCGCCGTATGAGGGCCTCATAGTCATGAACGGTGTTCCGATGTATCAGGCTCATAATGCTTATTTAGACATGTTCATGCAACTGGGGATTGTGGGTCTCGGTTTGTTGGTTTGGCTTCTGGTTGCGACATTCGTCAGGCTTTGGACCGTGGGCGTTCGGCACACCAACCCGCTATACCTGTTTCCGCTTTTCATATTCCTTGTAATCACCGCCCAGTCAATTTCAGAATCGAGACTCTTAATTGAAGCTGGTTGGGTTTTATTAGTTCTGCTTGCAACTAAGAGCGCAGAGCCGTTTGCAGAACTAGAGCCTTTGGGTAGGACGGGAAAGCGGAGCCGGCTCGCCGGCAATTTCCGACTAAGGCCAAGAGCTAGAATGTAAAAAAACTCGCGAGCGTAGTTCAATGGTAGAACTCCAGCTTCCCAAGCTGGTGGTGCGGGTTCGATTCCCGTCGCTCGCTCCAATTGGCCTCCAATAACCTCAACCCAACACCCTCAAAACTCTGAAAGATTTCTGGGAGATTTCTGGGAGCTAATGGTATATATGACACTTAGTTTCAGAAACCTGTCATAATGGAAATACGGAATCTAAGGAGTACCAAATGAACAAAGCCCTGAAGCAGTTCACAGTATTTAGTGTCGGCGCACTGGTGCTGGCAGGTTGTGCTCCACTTGCAACCGACACTCAGGTTGTTGAAACCGACACCGCTGTGAGCCAAGAGGCCACCGATCAGGTAGCTCCGATTGCTGCCGAAGATATTCAAGCCGGTGCGGCGACCCAAACCGAGACAGAGACACTGCTGGTGTTTCTGGTTGAAGAGGAAAAGCTTGCCCATGACGTTTACACCGCCCTTTACGAAGCTTGGGGTTCAAACGTCTTCGGAAATATTCTTGAGTCTGAGTCCACCCACCAAGATAAGGTCATGGAATTACTGGACTTGTTTGGAGTAGCTGATCCACGCTCTTCCGAGGTCGGAGTCTTTCAAGACCAGGACTTGCAGGCTCTCTACGATCAGCTAATCGCCAAGGGCCTACAGAGCGCGCAGGATGCTTTTGAAGTCGGAGTAATCATTGAGGAAAAGGACATCAAGGACATCAGCTTTCAACTGGAAAATGAATCAAACCCAGTCGTAGTGACGGTTCTAGAAAGCCTTCGAGCAGGATCCGAGAATCACCTCAGGGCCTTCAATCGCCAGGTTGGCTAGGTCTCACTGGGGACTTTAGTGCCCAATAAATAAGAAGTAACTGCAGGGGAAGCCTTAACCAGGCAATCACTGCAATTGCTATTTCTCCGTTGCTGGTTGCCTCTATCGCAGCCCACCAGTTCGCTGGCCAGACCGCTAGCAGCACTAGGGCAGTGAAAACTGGGGCCCAGCGTAATTTAGCGATAAGGCCGATAGCGGCTACTAACTCAGCAATACCGGAAATGTAAACCAGCGCCAACGGGTACGGCGTCCAATCCGGCAGCAGCGGCAGGAACTGGGTCGGCGTTATTAGATGGAGGGTACCGGAAACCAAAAAGGCGCCGATGACAATCTTGGAACCGACCTGAGTTAGTGTTTGGCGAGCCATAGCACCAGTCCGTCTAGGGTCTTTCGGGGCAAAATGTAGAAGGCAAGTTTTAGAGCAACGACATCCCAGCTCCCGGGGTAGTGAGACCGTGGATTCCTGGCGGTTGCGGCCCGATGTAGCTTTTTTATAACGGCCTTTGGACCAGGGGAAATCCGATAAAGGCCTCCGAGCCACTTATTAAGCCCTCGCATCACACCGTCGTAATCACTGATCGCCCTTGACTTGTCCAGCGCCCCAAAAGCCAAAGCCCCGAATCCGGTTTTCGAAGTCCCAGGCTCAACCGTCGAGACTCGAATCCCCAAGTGCTTTACCTCTTGACGAAGGGCGTTGGTCATAGCCCGCACTGCGTGCTTCGTTCCGGCATACCAGCCCAGCCCAACTAGAGAAACGTGAGCAACAACTGAAGTTGTCGCGATGATTCGGCCCGAACCCTGCGACCGCATTTGCGGCAGTACCGCTTTGATGCAGCGCTCAACGCCAAATACGTTCACGTCAAAAATAGCCTTTACCTGTTCGCTCGTGGTTTCTTCGATAGACGAAAAGGTTCCGTAGCCAGCATTCGCAACCAACACGTCGATGCGGCCCTGCTCTTTTATTACCTTGGCAACGCCATCGGTAACCTGCTTGCCGATTGTGACATCAAGTTTTAGTGGGTGGGCTCCGATGGACTTCAGTCGTGCCAGACCGTCGCGAGAAATATCCGCTCCGTAAACAATCCAGTCTTCGCTCAACAGTTTTTTAGTTAGCCCAAGACCAAAACCAGAACCCGCTCCGGTGATGATAGCCACATTGCCCATAGCTAAAACCTTACTAAGCGGGGCCAATAATTGGGGCTCCAAGGTCGGTGGAAAAACGCAGAGCGGCACCAGAAACCAATTGACCAAGCGGGTCAAACTGACTGCCTATCCGCTCTTTCGGGACACCAGTGCTTATCGCCGCCACAATCATGTTGCTTGAGTCCCTGACCGGAGCCGCTGCATCAACAATCCCAGGCTGAAACTCGCCATCGCTTATCGCGTAGCCAAGATCCCTTACTCCATGCAGTATTTTTAGGAACGCCTTAATGTTCTTGGCCGGTAACTGCCGCTTTACTTTGCGGTTGATTGGCTCAAGCGGTTTTGTGAAGTCGGTTTGGAGCGCTGGCAGTGGATCATCCTGAGCGTGCTCCATCCACCAAAGCTCTATTTCCTCGTCGCTCAGACCTGCCAACATAACCCGGCCGGATGCAGTGCTCCCGGCCGCACTCACGATGCCATCCCAGCCGGAACGTCGGAGAGCCTGTGCAGCCACGACGGTCTTAGTGGTTAGCACGCGACCACCGCGCAATACGTTCAGGTGCGCAGTTTCTTGGGTCTGGGCAACCAACTCAAACAGCCTCGGTTCGGACAGAAGCGCCAGGTGTGCTTCCTTTGTGCGCATGGCCATCGAGTAAAGCCTTGGACCAAGTGAATAATGCAGAGTCTTATCGTCACGATCAACCAGACCGCTTGACGCGAGCGTTTTTAGCACCCTCGAAATTTGACCCTTGTCGCGCTCTGTCAGTTCCGCGACTCGGTTGACGCCCAGACCGCCGTTGGTAAAAGCCTCGGCAAAAGAGAGGACCTCAAGGACCTCAAGGTCCCTGGCTAAGCCCGATGTGTGGGTTCTCATACTCTTAATATACACGCTAGTTGACGCATGCTCAACACTATTCGACTAGGACAATTGGCTTGTCTAGCCTTGTGTGAAACGTACATAGGAGAAATTATGATTAAAAGCAAAACATTCTCAATGATGGCAGTTGGCGCCACAGCGGCCCTAGTGCTTGCAGGCTGTGCAGCAGCCGAGACAGAGACAGAGACAGAGACCACAGCCGGAACCGAAGCTGCAACTTCGATAATCGGTGCTTATGACCTTTCCGGTATTGACATTACGGTTGGTTCAAAAGACTTCGACGAGCAGCTGATTCTTGGCGAAATGCTAGTTGCTGCTCTTGAAGAGGCCGGCGCAACAGTTGACAACAAGGTAAACCTTGGTGGAACTAGCGTTGCCCGTGCAGCACTTGAGTCCGGCGACATAGACATATACATGGAGTACAACGGAACCGGATGGGCTGTCCACCTAGGACAGGAAGACCCAAGCTTCGACCCAGATGTACTGACTCCTGAGGTTGCAGCTCTTGACCTTTCCGAGAACGGCATTGTTTGGGTTGGACGTTCACCGTTCAATAACACTTATGGATTCGCATCCAGCCCAGCAGTAACTGAGGCAAATGGTGGGGCATTCACATTGACCAGCATGATGGAGTACACACAGGCAAACCCAGATGCAGTTGTTTGCATGGAGTCTGAATTCCCATCCCGTCCAGACGGACTGATCTTGACTGAGAACCACTCAGGGATCACTTTGCCTGACAGCCAGCAGCGGATTCTTGACACTGGAATTATCTACACCGAGACATCAGCTAATAACTGTGACTTCGGTGAGGTTTACGCTACCGACGGTCGTATCCCAGCCCTAGGTCTGACTCTTGTTGAAGATCCAGGCGTCAACATCCTTTACAACGTTTCCGGAACCATGGGCCAGGACAAGTACAACGAAGCACCAGATGCTTTTGATGCAATCATCAATGCAATCCTTGCTCCGTTGACCAACGTCCGCATGGCAGAGCTAAACGGCTATGTCTCGGCTGAAGGTCAGGACTCAGGCGTTGTAGCCAGGGAATACCTGGTTTCTGAAGGCTTGATCGACTAAGAACCCTATGGACTTTCTATTAAGACTGATTGACTTCGCGCTTTCTCGACAAGAGCAAGTTTTAGAAGGTCTAGCGCAACACACTTGGTATGTGATTACGGTGCTGGTGACGGCTGGCTTTTTTGCCATCGTCGCCGGCGTCGTAACCAGGCGCAGTACTGTGGCTAAGGAGCTGGCTTTAGCCATCGCTTCGGTCTTCTTGACCATCCCAGCCCTTGCACTATATGTAATCTTCATTCCACTGGTAGGGCTTGGCTTCGCGCCTTCCTTCATCGCGCTGTTCCTCTACTCGCTGTTGCCTATCTTGCGTAACACGATTACAGGGCTCGACGGCATCGACCCGGGGATCTTAGACGCAGCAAAAGGAATGGGCCTTTCGCCCATTCAAGTTCTAATCAAGGTGGAACTTCCTCTTGCTTGGCCCGTGATATTGGCCGGCATAAGGGTTTCATCGATGTTGACTGTTGGAATCGCATCACTCGCCACTCTGGTCGCCGGTGGCGGACTTGGTGACTTTATAAAGAGCGGCCTTGCAAGACTGCCGCTACCAAATTCTCTGGAGTCCATCTGGCTGGGCACGCTGTTGTGTCTAGTACTAGCTCTAGTTATTGACGTAGTTCTCCAGGCCCTACGAGCGGCCACAATCTCGAAGGGTATTCGATGAGTGAAGTATTAATTCGTTTAGAAAACGTAAGCAAGTCTTACGGCACAGGCGATCCAGCGGTGCGCAACTTGACTCTGGAGGTCATGCGCGGCGAGGTTCTTGTGCTGGTCGGACCATCCGGTTGCGGTAAGAGCACAACTCTTAGGTTGATAAACCGCCTAATAGAGCCAACCTCGGGCCACATGTTTATTGACGGCGAGGATGTAACTGAAGTAAACCCGTCTGAGCTGAGAAGGAAAATCGGTTACGTAATTCAGCAGGTCGGTCTATTCCCACACCGCACCATTGCCGAGAACATCGCAACCGTGCCACAGCTTCTAGGTTGGAGCAAGGACAAAATAAGTGCGCGAGTCGATGAGCTGTTGGAACTTGTTTCCATGGATCCAGAAACTTACCGGGATCGTTACCCGAAGGAACTTTCTGGTGGCCAGGCTCAAAGAATCGGTGTTGCCAGGGCGCTAGCCGCGGACCCCGATGTGCTTTTGATGGATGAGCCCTTTGGTGCAATCGACCCAATCACCCGAGACCGACTTCAGAACGAGTTCTTGAGACTTCAGCAAGAAGTTAAAAAGACGATTGTTTTTGTTACACACGACATCGACGAGGCAATCAAGATGGGTAATCGAATTGCGATTCTTCGCGAGGGTTCTGAGATTGCCCAGCTGGACACACCAGAGGCAATCTTGGCTCACCCAGCTGATGAGTTTGTGGAGAGCTTCTTGGGCTCAGGCGCAATTTTGAAGGGACTTACCTTGAAAAAGGTAAGCGACATTGAACTGCACCAAGTCCCAACTCTTACTTCTCCGGTTTTGCGCGAAGAAGCACTAAAGACCCTTCAGGACTCCCCGGATCAAGTTGCCCTTCTGCTTGACGGTTCGGGTCGACCACTGAGATGGATCGACGAGCGCGCTCTGAACCGCACTACTCAGCCGATTGAGAAATCTGGCCGACCAGTAACCGTTGACCTTCAGCCCGAAGACACCTTGCAGGATGCATTGACAGTGATGCTGCAGTCCTCAGTCGGAATGGCTTGTGTTACGGACCGAAAAGGTAAGTATCTTGGCTGCACCACAATCGAGAGCCTCGCCAAGTTGATCATGAGCGACAGCTAGGAGTTATTGGTGAGCACAACTAACTCAGCAGTTAAGACCCGATCGCCTTTGAGCGAACGGCTTGATCTAATTATTTCGCCGATTTTTGCTGCTGCCCTAGCGATTTTGGGTTTTGCTGTCTGGACGTATTCAGACCTGGACAAAATTACGATCGCGATATTGTCGCCCGACAAGGTTCAAAGGCAAATCGGAGAAACCCTGATTTTGGGACTTACCTCCTCGATCTTGGTTGTCCTAATTGCAGTTCCGGTGGGAATCCTGGTTACCCGAAAGGGCTATCCGCGTCTAAAGAATCTTCTGGTTAGCACCCTCGGCCTTGGTCAGGCGCTACCTGCCTACGGACTGATTGTTATTTTCTTCTCGTTTATGGGATCGGGAATCGTCACCGTGATTCTTGCCCTGGCTACTTTTTCGCTGCTACCGGTTCTTAGAAACACAATCGTTGGTTTAGAACAGGTGGATAAGTCTGTAATCGACGCGGCACGTGGCATGGGCCTAACCGCGAGACAAATTTTGCTAAAAATTGAGCTGCCGCTGTCAGTTGAGGTAATTCTAGGTGGCATCAGAACTGCCATAGTAATCAACGTCGGCTTCTCGGCACTGGCCTTTTTGGTTGGTGGTGGCGGACTTGGTGAAACAATCAACTCCGGCCTAAAGCTAGATCGAGGACCAGCTATTTTGATTGGCGCTGTGATGGTCGCGATCATGGCTCTGTTGTTTGACTTCCTGAGCGCACTAGCTCAGAAATACTTGAAGCCAAGGGGTCTATAAGTCCTGAACGCAAAAAAACGTCGGCTCCCGATTGGGCGCGGACGTTTTTTATGACTTGTTGCTACTCAACATCTCGTCTCATGCTTGTTACCAGCGAAGTGAGGGCGAAGACTGCCCCGTATCCAAGCAGTACTAACGTCGCTTGAATGGGGTCTAGGTAGTTAGCAGTGTCTATACCAAACTCCGGCGCATCTATGTCTATCGCGGTCATTGCTGTAATCAGCCCGCCTGGCAGGTACTTTGCAATGTCCACCCAGAGCACTAGCAGCAGGGGATCGATGACAAATAAGTAAACCAGCGAGAATACGATGGCGAGCATCTGGCTCTTAAGTAAAGCTCCGATAGCAACACCGATAATCGCAAGAATCGCCCCAGAAATTAGCCCGGCGATAGTGAGATTCAGAAAGGTGCCACTCGAGGGGGCGGCAGCATTCTCGAAGCCTGCTAAAACGATAATGCCAGCCAAGAGCGAGGCCCAAACCGAGATGAGCATGAACACGGCCCCCACAATGGCGCCGATCCCCAGCTTGGCCGCCAAGACGATCTCACGCTTTGGACGGGCAAGGAAGGTTGCAACGGCTGTGCCGTGACGATATTCCCCGGCCATCAGCATGATTCCCAGGATGATCACGAAGATATATCCCGAGATCGCATTTGCATAAACTGCATCAATTGCTTGAGGTGAATCAAGGGTTAGGCCGCCGCCGACATTTCCGGCTTCGAAAATAAACGGAGTTATAACAACCGAAATTATTGAGATGACCACAGACGCGAGCAGGATGCCCCAGTTGGCTCTTACATACAAAACTTTGCGAAGTTCAGATTTGATAAGTGACATTAGTTCACTCCTTCGGTTAGCTTGAGGAAGGCCTCTTCGAGGGTTCCGTCCTTGATGATTTCCTTCATGCTTCCAGAAGTGATTAGTTTGCCCTTGTGCATGATGATGACGTCATCAACCGTGTTCTGCATCTCAGCTAGCTGGTGCGAAGAGACCAAGATTGTTCTTCCGGAACCGGCTAGTGATCGTAGAAACTTTCTGAGCCAAGCAATTCCAAGCGGATCCAGTCCGTTCGCCGGCTCGTCTAAAATAAGAACCTCTGGGTCTCCCAGGATGGCTCCCGCGAGTGCCAGGCGCTGCTTCATGCCCAGCGAGTAGTTCTTGGTTCGCTTGTTGGCGGCCTCGGTTAGTTCAACCAGTGCTAAGACCTCATCGACTCTTGAGTCGGGAATGCCACCGGCAGCGGCCATGACCTTTAGGTTCTGTTTTCCAGTGAGAGCCTTGTGAAAACCTTGAGAATCCAGCACGCAGCCAACCTGTCTGATTGGATCGCGGAGGTCCCGGTAGCCGGCGCCAAGAATGGTAGCCAAGCCGCTTGTGGGCTTAGCTAGGCCAACAAGGCACCTTAGGGTCGTAGATTTACCGGCGCCGTTTGGACCTAAAAATCCGGTAATGCGACCCTTTTGTTTGAACTTCGATGCTGAGATCGGATACCGCTTGTTGTTTGCCGTAGGTCTTCACCAGGTTGGTAAAGGTAATAGCTGCCGTCATGTCTCTCCTTTATTTCGTTGGCCCTGTCGACTAATCGATTGTTCGGATAGCCACGAGGCTAGAACTCATGGCAGAATGTAGGGATGACCTCACCTACTTCAGTAGCAACCCTTCATACCAACCATGGCGCGATTAAGGTAAACCTATTTGGTTTGCACGCCCCAAAGACTGTCGAGAACTTCGAGGGCCTAGCAACTGGCGCCATCGAATGGCGAGACCCGAAGACCAACTCGACCCAGACCAATACCCCTTTATATAACGGCGTGATCTTCCACCGCATCATCCCAGACTTCATGATTCAAGGTGGCGACCCAACTGGAACTGGAATGGGTGGCCCTGGCTACCAGTTCGGTGATGAAATCCACTCGGAGCTAACTTTCACCGAGCCATACATGTTTGCAATGGCCAATGCGGGACCTGGAACCAACGGATCACAGTTTTTCATCACCATTGCCCCAACCACCTGGTTGCAGGGTCGCCACACCATCTTTGGTGAGGTTGCAGATGATGTTAGCCGCAAGGTGGTTGACCAAATCGGTCAGGTAGCAACCGGCGCCAACGATAAGCCAGTGGACGACGTAATTATTGAGAGCATCACAATCGAAAAAGCCTAAGTGGCCGTTCTAAATCTCCAAAAATTCCAACAGGTTCCGATAACTTCAGGCCTGTTGGCGCTTAATGTCATTATATGGCTCGGGCAAATCAGTCCGGTCGGTTACCTTTTCACAAATCAGATGTTCTTTGCACCTCTGTTCGCAGCCTTTGAACCCTGGAGAATGCTCACGGCTGGATTCGTTCACGACTGGACCGGTCCGTTTCACATTCTGTTGAATTCCTACGCTATTTGGATTTTTGGACGTATCCTTGAGCCCCTATTGGGGCCGGTCCGATTCCTGGTGATGTACTTGACCGCCATTGTCGGCGGTTCAGTAGCCGTCATGTGGCTATCAGACCCCCAGGTACCGGTCGTGGGGGCATCGGGAGCACTGTTTGGCCTAATGGGTGCTTACTTTATTGTGGTGCGCTCCACGGGGGGCAATTCCACCCAAATCTTTACATTGATTGCCATCAACTTAGGCCTTGGCTTTTTTGTTTCTGGAATCTCTTGGGAGGGCCACTTGGGTGGCTTAGTCACAGGGCTAGCCATTGCCGGAATCTATTCGCAAACCAGACCAAGCGATAAACGCGTGCAGCAAATCTTCGGGGTGTTGTTGGTTTGGGGAGTCCTCTACGGACTAACCATGTTGAAAATTTCTAGCTGGATGTAGCTATTTCCACTTAGTGGTCATTGCAAAGCCAATCATGGCAATGCCGAAGCCAACAAGGATGTTCCAGTTGGAAAGATCAATAGGCGTCGCTGCACCGAGTGGGTAGCGAGCACTCGAGATGTAGAACACCAAAATCCAGGCCAGGCCGAAGAGCATAAAGCCGAACATTACCGCCTTGTACCAGGCTGGGTTATCCTGTTCTTCTTCACTAACAACCTTTGGCGTTAGCGGCTTGGTTTCGTTCTTCTTACGCGGCTTTGAATCAGACATGTTAGCTAGCTTAACGCCTCAACCCAAAAACCCGCCATCCGATTAGGCTATTCACACCATGGTTAACATCCTCGTTTTAGATAACTACGACAGCTTTGTCTACACTTTGAACGGCTATTTGCAGCAGCTTGGCGCTGAAACTACCGTAATGCGCAACGACGCAATCAGCGAAGCAGAGCTCCCGAATCTTTTGAAAAAATTCGATGCGGTTCTTATCTCTCCGGGTCCTGGAACTCCGGCAAGTGCCGGATTATCAATCCCAACCGTGAAATATGCCCTCGATGCCGACTATCCAGTCTTTGGTGTTTGCCTAGGTCATCAGGCAATCGCCGAGGCAATGGGCGGACGGGTTGAAAGTGCACCAGAGCTGATGCACGGCAAGAGCTCGAAGGTGAACCACCAGGACAGCTTGATTCTCAATGGCTTGCCGCAGGGCTTTATGGCAACTAGATATCACTCATTGGCGGTGGTCCCGGAGAGCGTTCCAGAGCAGTTATTGGTCACTGGTCAGACTGACAGCGGAATCATCATGAGTCTTCAGCACAAGACAAAACCGATCTACGGAGTCCAGTTCCATCCGGAGTCAGTCATGACCGAAGGTGGTTATCAGATGCTCGCCAATTGGCTGGAAACACTCGGGGTTAAAGGCGCTTTGGAAAAATCTAAAAACCTAAGCCCAAGAATCGAAAAGAGTTAGTCGGTAACGGTTTCTGTCGGCGTCGGCGTTGCCGTCTCATCCGGAGTTGGCTCGGGCTCCCCACCCACACACTCGACATACAAAATTATGTTCTGCAGCTGATCTGCCTCACCGGGCAAAACTGACTGCTCTAGAACAACAGTTCCAGGCGTGCCGGTGCAGGTGGCAGAATCCAAGATTTCGACCGAAACAGTGAATCCAATCGAAGGGTTAGTCAGGATACTTCTGGCCTCGAGTACCTCTAAGTTTCTGATGTCTGGCACCTGAACGGTGCCGTCAGAAAGAATAATATTAACCACGCCACCAAGCGAAAGCCCCGAGTTTGTGACCGGGTCAGATGCTATTACTACTCCACCCGGGACTATTGGCGAACCAACGACCGTGATGCTTCCAACTGTCAGACCTTGGCCCTCTACGAGGGCAACCGCATCGGCTTCGTTTTTACCAACCAGATTCGGCACCGTGACTTCGGTTGCTCCGCTTGAGACATACAGCGTCACAGCGGTGCTGGAAAGCACCTGAGTTCCAGCCTTTGGAATCTGTCGGATGACAACTCCCTCTGGAACCAATTCGCTCTTTTCATAAACCCTGAGCACCACCAGATCCTGGGAGTTCAGCGTGCTGTAGGCATCTTCATAGAGTGATCCTTGAACACTTGCAACCTCGACGCCGCTCGATGGGCTCACGCTTGGTCCAGTTGAACCTAGGTTCATGACCCAGAACAACAGACCAACCAAAATTACAACGACTCCGGTGCCAAGGCCCCAAAGCACACCCGCTCCGACCTTGTTATTGGTAGCGGTAATTTGCCTACTCGGAGCAGTTTCGAAACCATCAATCAGAGAGGTTGGAAATTCATCGGTGCCAGTCGTTTGCAAGACTTCGGTGGCATCAACGCTGACCGGAGTCATACCTGTCACCGGTGTCTTTTGCGGCTTAGTGATTGCCGTGCCAGCCTGAGCGGAAAGCAGGTGCTCGCGGAATTCTTCCGCGTTCTGAAAGCGCTCATCGCGGTCTTTAGTCATTGACCTAAGTACCACTGCGTCTAGCTCGGGCGACACCTCTGAGTTGAAAGCTGACGGTGGAGCGGCAAGTTCTGAGACGTGTTGGTATGCAACTGATACGGCGGTCTCGCCCTTAAACGGTGGTCGTCCGGCAAGCAGTTCGTAGAGAATCACCCCGGTTGAATACAAATCTGTTCTGGCGTCCACCGCATCGCCACGTGCTTGCTCGGGAGAGAAGTACTGGGCGGTGCCGACTATGCCGGCGGTTGCGGCTTGAGTTGCTGAATTGTCGTTCACCGCGCGTGCGATGCCAAAATCCATTACCTTGATCGAATCGCCTTCGCCGATCATTACGTTCGCCGGCTTTATGTCGCGGTGGACTACACCGGCACGGTGGGAAACCTGGAGAGCCGTCAGGATTCCAGAAATATATCGAACAGTGCGGTCAATCTGCACGTCCCTCTCGGCAACCACTTCGCGCAGCAGTTTTCCGCGGACCAGCTCCATGATTATGAACGGAGTTTTAACTATCTGCCCGTTTGGGTCTGTGGTCTCTTCTTCGCCGGCGTCATAGACTCGAACAATTGTCGGGTGGGCCATGCGGGCACTGGCCTGGGCCTCTTGACGGAATCTTGCTTCAAAGGTTGCATCGTTGGCAAGGTCGGATTTCAGAAGCTTAATTGCCACGGTGCGGCCGAGCCTTGTGTCATAGCCCTCGAAGACCTCGGCCATTCCGCCGCGACCGACTAGTTCACCAAGCCTGTATCGGCCAGCAATCAGTCTTTCTTTCTTACTCAAACTCGCTCTTTTCCGCCTATTGAAGTCTAGTTTTTGTTTTGACTATTCCCGGCATGACTCGGTCACAGTCTGATTACTCTGTTGGCTCCGGATCTGACTCAACCGGAGCAGCACTCGGATCTCCAGCCGTGTCTCCCGGCACAACCGATGGCACGTCAGCCACTGGAGGTTCTGTTTCGACCGGCTCACCGGTAGCCGGATCGGTTTCAGCCGGAGTCGGTTCGGCACTAGCTTCACCCTCTGGAATTTCAATTGGAATGTCCTCATAGTTGCCCACGTAATAGGTAACGTTCACGGTGTTACCTATTGTTATGTTTCCGGTTGGAGCAGCAGCGTAAACCACTCGCACCTCCGGGGAGCTTCCGGGGATCAGTTCACCAGGTATTGCGTTCACAACAAAACCACGCTCAGTCAACCAAGCGGTAACTTCGCTCAAGTTTTTGCCAACGACATCGGAGACCAACACCAGGTAATTCTCGGGCTCAGTGGGCGTCGGGGTTGGTGTTTGCTCCACGGTCTGGGTGGAGCTGGGCGTCGGAGTTGGCGTGCCGCTGGGTTGGACATCAGATGCATTGGGTTCCGAGAGAATCGCGACAATGACCACAATCGTGGTTAGGCCCAGTAGCCCAAGAGTTGCAAGCCATGGCCAAACAATTGGCGCCTTTGGTAACGGAGCGGTGTCTGTTGAAAGCACCTCGGTAACCGGATCGTCAATTGGAGCCTTGGGTGCCACCGGCGCACCCTTGCGCTTTTCTCGAAGCAGAGCTTCTGCTCTGATTGCCAAGGAGGTCCCAGACTCGGGTCGCTGGTTTGGCTTTTTAGCCAGGCAGCTAAGCACGAGGTTTTGCACCCTCGGGTCAATCGAATCAGACAGAGCCGGAGGCATCTCGTTTATGTGGGCCATGGCAATCGCCATTTGGTTTTCGCCGCGAAACGGACGCTTGCCAGCAAGCGCTTCGTAAGCCACGACTCCCAGTGAATACAAATCCGTTGCCGAGGTGGCGGTTTTCCCGGTGGCCTGCTCCGGAGCTAAGTACTGAACGGTTCCCATTACCTGGCCGGTTTTGGTTAGCGGCACTTGATCTCCCACTCTGGCAATACCAAAGTCGGTGATCTTAACTTTTCCGTCAGGGGTGATGAGCAGGTTTCCTGGTTTGATGTCTCGATGCACCAAGCCACTGGCATGGGCTGCTGCAAGTGCCCTAGAGGTTTGAGCGATGATGTCCAATACCTGCGCCTCTGGAAGTCGCTTATCGCGCTCCAGCAGTCTGGACATAGATTCGCCGGGAACCAACTCCATGACCAAAAAGGCGGAACCGGTGTCCTCCCCGTAGTCATATATGTTTGCGATGCCCTCGTGCTCAACAAGAGCTGCAGAGCGAGCTTCGGTTCTAAATCGTTCCAAAAATGCAGGGTCCGACAGGTACTCTTCCTTCAGGATCTTGATCGCAACCTGCCGCAAAATCAGTTCGTCTGCGGCCTGCCAAACTTCGCCCATGCCACCAATGGCAATGCGCAACTGGAGTCGATAGCGGTCCCCATAAAGCTGTCCCACCGCTGGTTTCATTGGTCCAACACCGCCTTCATTACTGCCTTGGCGATCGGAGCGGCAATTTGATTACCAGTTCCGTTTTGACCGATACCGCCGCCGTCTTCAACTACGACAGTGACAACTACCTGCGGTGATTCTGCCGGAGCGAAACCGGTGAACCAAAGTGTGTAGGGGTCAACGGGTCCGTTTTCAGCGGTGCCAGTCTTTCCGGCAACTGCGAGCTGGGAAATTGCCGCATTTGTTGCAGCTCCAAACCCGACCGAGTCAACCATCATGCGAGTAAGCAGTGCAGCGGTTTCCCTGGACATTGGAGAGGACATCACCTGAGGCTCCGGTTGGCTCAAAACATTTAGGTTGCTGGCAACCACCTGGTCCACCAGCCGGGGCTTCATGATCACGCCTTGGTTGGCAATTGCCGCGGTAGTCATGGCCATTTGCAACGGAGAAACTCGAACATCAAACTGGCCAAAGCCAGTAAGTGCGACCTGGGATAGCTCCATGTCTTTTGGATAAACGCTGGGCGTTACTGCAAGCGGTATTGCAATCTGATCAGCGAAGCCCATCAGTTCGGCCATGGCTCGGATGCGATCTTCACCAAGGTCAACCGCAAGCATCGCAAAGGGAATATTGCAGGAACGAATCAAGGCCTGTTCAAGCGTGACCAGCAACCCGTCGCCACAGGCATTACCCGATGAATTCTTGATCGTTGTGGTGGTGCCGGGGAGTCGATAGCGATCGAGGTCCTCAAACGTGGTCGTTGCGCTATAGCGCCCGGACTCGAGTGCGGCCGACGCAACAACAAGTTTGAATATTGAACCCGGTGGATAAAGGTCGCCGCCGATAGCTCGGTTCACAAGGGGCTGATCGGGGTCATCCAAATAGTCGCGGTACGCCTTATTAGCCGGTTCATACTCGTGGCCCGCCATCATGTTCGCATCAAAGGTTGGCTTGGAAACCATGGCTAGAATTCGTCCGGTTGCCGGGTCCAGCGCCACCACAGCGCCCTTCCGCCCACCTAGGGCGTCCCAGGCAGCCCTTTGGACGGCCGGGTCGAGGCTTAGTTCGACAGCAGCACCAGTTACTGGCGTGCCGTCAAGTAGCGCGTTTATTTGCTCAAAAAACTGCGCAGAGCTCTGGCCGGCAAGAAGTGAGTTCATCGAACGTTCGACGCCGGAGGATCCGGTGAAAATACTGAAATAACCGACGACTGCGCTGTATAGAACTGAGTCGTAGCTTCTTAGAAAGCGGTACTGGTCGTTGATCGCATCGCTGGTAACCATTTCGGTTTCACCAACCAAAATTGAACCGCGCTGAGTCTTATAGGTTTCATAGGCTGCGCGAACGTTTCTTGAGTCTTGATAAAGCGACTCGGTTCTAACAACCTGAATCGAGGACGCGATTGCAAACAGCGCAATGAACATAACCGTCAGCGCAAGACCAACCCGCCTAACCCGCCTGTTCATGCTTTTGCTCGTCTAAGCGATGAATCAGAAAGCACTAGCAAAAGCGCAATGATCGACCAGTTAGCCAAAAGCGAACTGCCGCCGGCTGCCAAGAAAGGTGTTGTTAGCCCAGTCAGTGGCAACAGCCCCATCACACCGCCTGCAACAACAAAGACCTGAAGACCAATCACAAACGCCAATCCGAGTGACAGCAGTTTTGAAAAATCGTCCTGATGAGTGTTCGCAATTCGAAGACCCCGATAAACAATCAACAGATAGATAGCGAGAATTGCGAATACCCCTGCCAACCCAAGCTCTTCTCCAAGAGCGGCAAAAATAAAGTCGCTTTCGGCAAGCGGAATCAGCTGTGGAAAGCCGGAACCAAGCCCGGCACCAATCACATCGCCGTGAGCCATGCCAAATAGGCCCTGCACCAACTGGTAGCTACCACCGGCAGCGTTGTAGTTTTCGGTTGCAAACGGGGCCAACCAAGAGCTGAAGCGAGAACCAACATAATCAAATATTCTGGAAGCCACCAAAGCTCCGGTGACCATCATGACTAAACCAATGCCAACGTAGAAACCCCTGCCGGTGGCAGTGTAGATCATGACCAAAAACAAACCAAAATACAGAATCGAAGTGCCAAGGTCGCGCTGAACAACTAGCACTGCAATTGAGGCAATCCAGAACAGCAACACTGGGCCCAAGTCCTTCGCACTGGGAATCTTCATGCCCAACACCCGGGAGCCAATTTCAGAAAGCGGGCCTTTTCTGGAAACCAAATAACCGGCGAAGAAAATTGCCAGCAGTATCTTTGCTATTTCACCTGGCTGAAAGCTCAGATCTCCAATGCCAATCCAAAGTGTGGCTCCATTAAAGGTTCGGCCGATAACCGGGGCCGCCGGAAGCATAAGCAAAATAACTGCGGCGGCTCCTGCTAAATATGGAAAGCGCCTGAGGACCAATGGGTTTCGAACCAATCGCACCACGATTGCTGCAATCAACATTGCAAAACAGCTCAACCAAACTTGGCGCTCGGCAAATAGGTCTTGCCCACCGCGGGTTATTTCCGCCAGGTCCAGGCGATAAATCATGGCAATACCAAGACCGTTTAATAAAAAGGCCAGTGGCAGCAAAAGGCCATCGGCGTTTAGCACGTACTTCCGAAGCACATAGTGCAGTATCCAAGCGCTGATGGTTGGAGGGCCCCAGTAGTAGAGCATGTCCCATGACATCCGTTGGCTAACCGCCAGTTGGATTTGGGCCAGCGCAAAAGCGTGAATACCGGCAACCCAAAACAGCAATACCGCTTCAAAGTTTCTGGAGCGCGGAACTGCCTTGAGCAGCATTGGAATCGCTGAAGTCAGTGAGACGTTACTCATCGATTCCATCCTGAAGTTGCTCAATTAGGCGTATAGCCTCATCGAGCGATTCAACCGAGATCGATCTCTCAATCAAAGTTTGCTGGAACTGAGGAAGATCCTCGATGTTGATGGTCGAAATCAGATGTGGGCTTGAGAAATTTAGTGGTCCGAGTTGCTCATTTATGCCCTGGAAGACAGTTACTTGACCCTCAAAGACATCTACGAAATAGCGGGTCTGGGTGTATTGATAAGCGCCGAAGATAATACCTACAACTACGCCGGCGAATAGTAGCCACAGGGCAGTAATTCTCACTGCTCGCCAGCGCAACTTACGCCTGGTCTCAGCCAAAATCTTTTCCAGTAGCTCTTCGGACTCCGGTGCATACTGGGCAGGGTCTTCTGGGCTTTGGAGTAGCTCAAGCAGGCTCAATGGGTTGAATAGGCGAAGGATCTTGCCACCCTTGCGCTCTTCGATAACCACTTCGTGATCGGCTGATCCAACAAAGTGAGCACCCGGCTCAAAATCTGCCTGAACAGTTGGGCGAACAATGTCGGTAATAACGACAGTCACGTTGTCCGGTGCGCCATGCTCGAGGGCTTCGCCAACCAGAAGCTCAGCGGCTTCTTCGGTTGGAATTTTCGAAGCCAGAATCTTTGCCATCATTTCATCCGGCACCACGCCACTCAAGCCATCGCTGCAAATCATCCAGCGATCACCTGGAAGCGCATCATGAAGAGCAATGTCTAGTTCCGGGTCACCCTGAACATCGCCAAGCACTCTCATTAACACTGATCTGCGGGGGTGAACTAGGGCCTCTGCGTCAGTGATTCGACCAAGGTCAACAAGCTTCTGCACGAACGAGTGGTCTTTAGTAATCTGCGCTACTTCTCCAGCGCGGACTCGATAGATGCGTGAGTCACCGATGTGAGCGGTAATGATTTGGGTCCCATGGACCAAGAGGCCTGAAAAAGTGGTGCCCATTCCTTGAAGCTCCGGGTGCTCAATCACCGTGCCGGTGAGCATCGAGTTTGCTTCTAGAACCCCGGCTTTTAGGGTTTCAATTGCTTCTTCGACGCTGTCATACTTACTGTCGGTCAGCGCAACCCGCTGCGAGGTAATCGCCGATGCGATGTCTCCTCCGGCGTGACCACCCATACCGTCGGCCACGAAGAACAGCTGATAACCGGAATAACCGGAGTCCTGGTTCGAACTGCGGTGCTTGCCGATATCGCTGGCCGCATAGCTAATGGTCTTGATTGCCAACTGACTAAGACCTCAACTCAAAGGTTGTGGTGCCAATGCGGATTGTCATCCCAGGCCTAATGGTCACCGGAGTGGTGATCTTCTTGCCATCGAGGTTGGTGCCGTTGGTGGAATTTAGGTCCTGCAGGACCCAGTCCGCACCAACATGTACCAGCTTGGCGTGCATGGAAGAGGCGAACTCATCGCTGATGACCATGTCCGAACTCGGAGCACGACCAATCAACATTTCCTTTTTGTCCTCGAGCAGAATGTTGGCTCCAGCGCTGCGGCCGGTAAGCACTGCAATTTCGGTCGGGTCAAAGCTTTCACTGTCTTCGATCCCCAGGCTCGCAGCCGAACCCGCGGTTAGCTGTGGAGCGTTCTGCTTAGCAATGCGGCTGATAACCCGGCGACCGTAGAGGTCAGCGCGAATCACAGACAGCAAGCTCAAGATAAACACCCAGAGCACCGCAACAAAGCCGATGCGGATCAGAAATAGGGCCAGCTCACTCACTTGGCTCTCCTGTCAGGGCTAATAGCTCAAAGTCAAATTGTGTCCTACCGGCAGTTATCTTGCTCCCAGATCTAAGAACTAACTCACTCACCCTCGAACCATCTACAAAAGTTCCGTTGGTTGATTGCAGGTCCCTAATCGCCGCAATGTCACCATTGAATGCGATTTCAAAGTGAACTCTGCTCAAGCCCCGGTCGTCGATAGCGATATCGGCGCTATCGTCTCTGCCAAAAGTAGTGGTGCCACTTGCTAGTTCTCGGCGCTCGCTATCGAAGGAAATAATCGGCTTCCAGCTAACCAGGCTGCTAACTGCAGCAGAGCCAACTTGAACTCTTCCCTTTGGGACACGCGAATCCGCCAATGGTTTTATTTCAAGCTCGCCGGTCAGTTGATAGGTTTTCTGCCCGGCGTAGGCGGCGATCTCGGTGCTGATAGCGCGAAGCAGCTGATCGGAGAGGTTTTCTTTGTCGTGTGCATTTAGTTTTACGAGGTAGCGGTGCGGAACCAACGTGCGGTCTTTACTTGGAGAGCTCGCTGCAACATCCATGGCGTTTTTCACAGCCTGAGAGATCTCAATCGGCTGCAGCTGTCTTCTGGATAGCTTGGCAAACATTGAGACAACTGTGTTCTCAATGAGCGCCTCGGCCTTGTCTAGAAAGCCCACGTTACCTGCTTCCCTTAGCGGTTCTTAGGTGGAGTCAGTCTAGCCTTTAGCCTTGAAAATAGAGCTATCTTTTGAAGCTTGGCGAGCTTAAGTGAAGGATTGGCCAAGAGGGCTCTGCAGGACCCCGAGTGGCATAGCCCATTTCTTCGGCGAGAGCATTCTGGAGCCCCTGGAGAGAGGCTGGTTACCAACAAGACCATGAAAATAATGTGATTCTGGATCTCTTGCTTGCTTTGAGATCGAAAGTAATTGTTACTTTGGATCAAGAGCTTCAATTAGCTTCCGGCTCCAGAGGCATTGCCATTATTCACCCCAAGCAGTTTCTAGATTTCGTAATAAGAGTCCAGCCTGATTAGGGTTGTTATGAACCTAAATCGGGAAGCGAATTGCTAGAAACATTTCTAATCACACTGGAAGCACTTGGAGTGCTGGCGTTTGCGCTGTCCGGCATCATGGAGGCTGCCAGAAAGCAGTTTGACCTAGTGGGCGTTGTGATGATCGGAGCGGTCACTGCCTTTGGCGGCGGAACTCTAAGAGATGTGCTGTTAGACAGAAGGCCATTTTTCTGGGTTGAGCAAGAATTTTGGGTTTGGGCATTAATTTTGGTGGGTCTAGCGCTGCCGTTTTTCTTCAAAGCAAACCACATCGCGCTTACCGAAAAAGCGATTCTGGTCCCGGATGCTGTTGGTCTTGGAATATTTGCGGCTGGCGGTACTCACCTTGCGCTGGTTGCAGGTATGAGCCCGATGATTGCGGTTCTCATGGGCGTCATTACTGCCGTAGCCGGTGGTGTGCTGAGAGATGTCTTGGTGAATGAGGTCCCGAGGGCTTTCCATGACCACCAGCCCTATGCGGCGATTGCCTTCGCCGGCGGCTGGATTGTTGTGCTACTTGGTTACCTGGACACCCATGAGTATCTGGACGTTGCTATCGCCGCAATTTTGATGGTCGCCATCAGACTTATTGCGGTTCGATTCAAAATTGAACTTTTCCGCTGGCGCCACCTCTAGCCTTCAGCGAACTCCCAGAAACATGCCATTTCTGGCAGTGGACTGGCAAGGTTCTAAAGACAGCCTGACATTTAGGTTGATTCCCAAGCCGGACGGATAACTTCTTGATTGAACATACAAGAACCTACATCAAAGGAAAGGAATAAAAATGAAGATAAAATCAAAGATCGGAATCGTCGCAACCGCCAGCTTGGCAGTCGGCGCTATGGCATTAACGCTGCCCTCGATGGCTAATGAGTCAGAGGGATCAGCTGTAACAAAGACCGGCGTTGAGGCCGGTTTGCATGTTGTCAAATCTAAGATCGAAGGGGCTAGCCCAGAAAAGCCAGAGTTGAGCCTAGCCAAAGCGAAATATGCGGCCAACCCGGGCTTAACCAAAGAGGAATACTCGTCCAAGGTGAGCCTAGCCAAAGCGAAATATGCGGCCAACCCGGGCTTAACCAAAGAGGAATACTCGTCCAAGGTGAGCCTAGCCAAAGAGGAATATGAGGCTAACCCGGGCCTAGCCAAAGCGAAATATGCGGCTAAGGGTAATTAGTTTCCAAGCTGAGAAACTGCTGGCAGCTTTATGTTGAAACCCTGACTTTTACTCGGTCAGCAGCAGTCGACTCTTACGGTTGTAGGTATGTGGTTTTCATAGATTACATACCCTCCTAATAGGGAAACCCTCGGGCGAGAACCCGGGGGTTTTTTCTTTAACCTATTTTTTGGAGTCTCTTTTGACCCCGGATGTGGCTGTCGTCACACTTCAGGTTCTTTGGGTCAACAAAGCATTCGTCGCAGAGCAAAACCAGATCTCTACAGTCAGTGCCATCACAGTCACGATATTGAGAAGTCTTTTTGGAGCAGTTGACGCAAGTGCCAAGAGTCACTGCTTCGTCTGAAAAGTTGTGCGTCATGCGATTATCAAAGACAAATAGCGAGCCTTCCCACAGGCCCTTGTCGCGGTATTTTTCACCATAGCGAACAATGCCACCTTCGATTTGATAAACCTCTTTGAAACCTCGGTTTAGCATTACCGCGCTCAATATCTCGCATCTGATCCCACCGGTGCAGTAGGTGACAATTGGCTTGTCCTTCAGGTGGTCATACTTACCTGATTCGATCTCCGCAACAAAATCATGTGTGGTCTGGATGTCCGGAACAATTGCGTTTTTGAATCTACCGATTTCAGCCTCAAAATCGTTCCTGCCATCAAAAAAGACAACATCGTCGCCGCGTTTTTCAACTAGCTCATTCACCTGGCGCGGCTTTAGGTGTTTGCCGCCATTTACAACGCCGGTGATGTCGACCTGGACTTCCTCTGGGGTTTGGAAGGCAACCAATTCTTTTCGCACCTTGACGCTTAGTTTCGAAAACTCGTTGCCGGAGCCTGCAGACCACTTGAAATCGATCTTGGAAAAACCTTGGTACTCCTTGGTGGCGTGTGCATATTTCTTTAGGTTCGTCATTTTACCGCCCAGGGTTCCATTTATTCCGTGGGGGGAAATAAGAATTCGGCCCTTTAGGTCGAGCGATTCTGACAACGTTCGCTGCCAAAGCATGACTGCCTGCGGATCGGCAACCGGTGCGAACCCGTAGTAGAGAATGATTTTGTCTAGAGCCATTACCTGTCAGCTTAGCGATAGGGTACTGACTTAGACTAGAGGGCATGTCAATGAAGCCGGGGCTAGATAAAGCCGAACTAAGCACTACGACCAGACCAAACCAGGACCTTTTCCGTCACGTGAACGGCAGTTGGTTGGATTCGACAAAGATCCCAGAGGACAGAGCCGTATTCGGTAGCTTCCACATGCTGGCGGATGACTCGGAGCTTGCCGTCAAGGAGATCCTTGAAGACGCGGCTAATAATCCACTTCCAGGAGTGAGTCAGCAGATTGGTGATCTTTACGCATCGTTCTTAGATGAAGAACGAATTGAGAAACTTGGCGCAACTCCATTATTGGCGGACCTAGAAAAAATTGCTGCGGTTTCGGACCTGGGACAACTTCACAGACTGATGGGTTACCTCGAGCGCATGGGCGTAGGCGGGCTCTGGGGAAGCTACATCGATAATGACCCAGGCAACCCAGAGCGTTACCTGGTGCATTTTTATAACGGTGGGCTAGGTCTGCCGGACAAGGACTACTACACCGACGAGAAGTACCAAGACGTCCGCGATGAATACCCAAAGCACATTGCTCGCATGTTGGTGCTGGCGGGTTGGGACAAAGCGGAAGCGGATTCCAAGGCAAGCCAAATCCTAGAGCTTGAAAGTATGATCGCCTCCAAGCACTGGAGTCGGGTTGAATCACGAGACGCCGAAAAGACTTACAACCCAAAAACCTTCGCAGAACTCAAGGCCCTTACGCCAAGCATTCTCTGGGACGAGTACCTTTCTGGTCTTGGTTTAACTGATTCATTCCTCGAACGGAATGTAGTTATGATGCCCTCGTTCTTCGAGGGCATGTCAGATGTTTTGGTTCCAGAAAACCTAGAGGCGCTGAAGACCTGGTTGAGCTGGGTTTACATCAGAGCACAAGCTCCTTACCTGTCCGGCGATTTTGTCGCAGAGCGCTTTAGCTTCTATGGAACAAAATTGACCGGCCAGCCAGTAAACCGTCTGAGGTGGAAGCGCGCTGTCAGCTTGGTTGAGGGAAGCCTCGGAGAAGCGGTTGGTCAGATTTACGTGAACAAGCACTTCCCAGCAAGTTCTAAATCACAGATGGACACTTTGGTGGCCCACTTGATCGAGGCCTATCGTCAAAGCATCGACAAGCTCGATTGGATGACTACCGCAACCAAGGGAAAGGCTCAGGAAAAGCTGTCGAAGTTCACCCCCAAGATTGGTTACCCGGTTAAGTGGCACGACTACTCGAGCATCGTTATTTCTCGCAAAGACCTGCTGCAGAACATTCAAAACGTTTCCGCGTGGGAGTTTGATTTTGAGGTCAAGAAAATTGGTTCGCCTATTGATCGTGATGAATGGCACATGACGCCTCAGACCGTGAATGCCTATTACAACCCGGGTCTAAATGAGATTGTGTTCCCGGCAGCAATTTTGCAGCCACCGTTTTTCTCAGAACAAACTGACGACGCCATGAACTTCGGCGGCATCGGAGCCGTAATTGGTCATGAGATCGGTCACGGCTTTGACGACCAGGGTGCGAAGTATGACGGCGACGGCAAGTTGGTTTCTTGGTGGACCGAGGCTGACCTCAAGGCATTCGAGCAGCGAACCAAATCTCTGATCGACCAGTACAACGAACTGAGCCCTGCTCAGCTCGACCAAAGCCACAAAGTAAACGGTGAATTCACTATCGGTGAAAACATCGGAGACCTAGGAGGCCTGGGCATTGCTTGGAAGGCCTACCTAATCTCGCTGGATGGTAAGGAACCACCAACCATCGACGGCGTTACCGCCGCCGAGAGATTCTTGTTCTCCTGGGCCCAGTGCTGGCGTGGTGTCAGCCGAGATGAAATTGCCATTCAACGCTTGGCAACCGACCCGCACTCACCGGCTGAATTCAGGTGTAACCAGGTTGTTAAAAACCTGGACATTTTCCACGACACTTTTCAGACCACTGACAAGGACCCGATGTGGCTGGCTCCAGAAGATCGCGTGGTTATCTGGTGAAGCTCTGGTTTCGAATTCTGTTTATCAAGCTGACCTGGCGTCGCAGACCCAAGGTCAACATTGACGAAGTGTCTACGGTGACGCTACGAGTGATGCCGAGTGACCTAGATGTTTATAACCACATGAACAACGGCGTCTTTTTGACTCTTATGGATATTGGTCGCTACGACCAGGGCTTAAGAACTGGCATCTGGCAAACATGGAACAAAAAAGGCTGGTATCCGATAGTTGTGAATTCAACAATCAGCTACCGCAAGTCACTTGAGCCATGGCAAAAGTTTGATCTCGAGACCAAGCTGGTCGGTTGGGATGACATCGCGGTCTATATCGAACAACGATTTGTTCGAAACGGCGAGATTTATGCCAGGGCAATCATGCGCGGCAGATTCTTGAAGCGCTCCTGGGGAACATTGAGCCCGCAGGAAGTCATCGAAGGATCTGGCGGTTGGCCGGGAGAACGACCCGTGTTACCAAAGTGGATCGCTAGATGGGCAAAGGACACCGCCCTACCCAAGGGTAAAGAACCAGCTCCCAGCACCTGGGACTAGTTAGCTCCTGGCCACCTGCAAGAGGCGACAGCTTCCTCCATGGTTCCCTTTAGTAGGTCGTGGGTGTCTGGGTGTTTCTCCATGTATTTGACTACGTAGGAGCAGACCGGAACAACTTTTTTATCAGCTTGTTCGCGGATGTCGGCAAGTGATTCGCGAACCAAAATTGCGGCTAGGTTTTTGCCCTGCTGTTCCGGATTTACTTCGGTGTGGACAAGGTGAATCTCGTCGTCTTTGACTACGTAACCCAACAGACCAACCGGAGAAGAATCCAGGAAGATTTCATAGCGACGGTTGTCGCTATCGTGCACTACCTGTGTGCTCATGATGTTAATCTTTCTTGTTATGGCTATAAACGAGGTTATCAACGGGGAGAACCTCTCCGCACTTAAATCTATGCCCGATGAGTCCTTTCGGCTTATATACATCGACCCCCCTTTTAACACCGGCCGCGCTCAGGTAAGAACAAACCGAAGTTCAAAATCAAGTGAAACCGGGAACCTAGGGTTTCAGGGCAAGCGCTATGAGCAGGTCGTCAACTCTGTTTTGTCCTACGACGATGAATTCGCAGACTACTGGGCATTTCTAGAACCTCGACTAATTGAGGCCTATCGGTTACTGGATGAGACCGGAACGATCTACCTTCACCTTGATTACCGCGAGGCGCACTACGCAAAAGTTTTGATGGATGCCCTGTTTGGCAGGGAATGCTTCCTGAACGAAATCATTTGGGCCTACGACTACGGCGGAAAGTCAAAGAGTCGCTGGCCAGCAAAGCACGACACTATTTTGGTTTATGTCAAAGACCCGGCCAAGTACTTCTTCGACAGTGCGACCGTTGATCGTGAGCCATACATGGCGCCAGGCTTGGTCACTCCAGAAAAGGTTGCTCGCGGAAAGCTACCAACCGATGTCTGGTGGCACACGATTGTTTCGCCAACCGGAAAAGAGAAAACCGGCTACCCAACCCAAAAGCCGCTGGGCATTCTTAGGCGAATAATTAGCGCGAGCTCTGAGCCGGGTGATCGGGTGCTTGATTTCTTTGCGGGCTCTGGAACAACGGCCCAAGCAGCTTTTGAGTTAGACCGGAAATTCGTGGTTGTGGATCAAAACCCAGAGTCGATTGAGGTAATTACGAGCCGACTCAAGGCTCTCGGCGTCGAGTACGTGCTTCAAGTGAGATAACCCAAACAATCACAAGAGCCACGAGAATAAACAGGCTTGCCGCTGCCATCGCCATGCCCAAGTTTTCCGGCCCCGGCCTTGAAATCAATCGGAACATTACAAGCGGCAGTGTTGCCTGGGAGCCATATGCCAAAAAGCTGGCGGCACCAAATTCTCCAAGCGAACCAAGAGCGACAAAGGCCGTTGCAACACTCAATGGCTTGCGCACCAGCGGGCCCTCAACCTTAGAAAACATATGCCAGCCAAACGCTCCATCTAGCACAGCTGCATCTTTGATCTCCATTGACACCGACTGCCTCGCTGGCCTCAGCACCTGGTAGCTAAGTGGAATCAGGAACAAGCTCTGAACGATTGGCACCAGTAGCCATGTGCCACTTAATGCCGACGGCAGGTATCCGCTTAGAACCAGGAACACTAAACCGAACACCACCGGTGAAATACCAATCGGTAATAGCACCAGGTAGCTTGTTCGCTTCCTGCCTGCCGCATACCAGGCCACTGGCAAGGCAATTAGGCTCGCAACAATTAAGTTTCTCAGACTGTTCAGCGCAGCTTCGGCAACCGAGAGATTCAGGATCTCCCTACTGCCTCGACCAGCAAGGTTTCCAAAGTTTTCTATTAGGCCGGGTCCCAAAGTTATTGCCCTGACGAAAACACCTGCCAGCACAATGACTATTGCGGCTAGCAAAATTACCCCCAGCACACCGCCTAACTTGGATCCAGTCGAGGCAGTCTCCTGCTCGCCAAATAGCGGAGCGGGCTTAGCCCCGATTGATCTAGCCAAGTAGAAAAAGCAAAGCGTTAGCGCAGTTTGCAGCAGAGCAAGCGTCAGCGCGAACCCCAAGTCAAGGTCTCTCAGGGCTGCTGTGGCGATCTCGGTTTCGAGGGTGTCAATTCCTTGACCAAGTGTTAACACCAGGCCGTAGCTAGTCGCGCTGTAGAGAGCGACCAGTAAAGAGGCCGAGAGCATTCCGCCAAGTTGCTGGGGCAGTTCGATCGCAAAGCGTTTTCTAAAGCCACTTGCACCATCAAGCGATGCGGCCTCCAGCTGGTCCGCTGGTATTTGATTGGCAGAGACAACTCTCGCCATGAAGCCGGCGTTCATCAAAACGTGTGCCCCAACAATCCAAAGTATTCCAGAAAAGGAATTTATAGCATTCGGTTGCAGTGGCAGAAGAGTGATGCCGATTAGAAACGCCGGCAATAAAAACGGCACCAATAAAAAAGCAGTGACTAGCTGTCTTGTTTTTCGACCCGCTCCAGCCAGCCAGTTGCCAATCGGATAACCAAGAATTGTTGCAACCACCGCACTGAGTATTGCGATCAGCGCGGTGGTTGCAAACAGCTCTAAGTTAGTTGTCAAACACGTCCGACCATTCTGTCAACCACTGATCGCGATTTGCGTTGATCTCCAGTCCTTCACCCAACAAGGTGTCTGCAGGCTGTGCAAATTTCGCCCAAGCCTCTGGAACTTCGATTGCTTCGTTGCTTGGGTAGACATACATGCCTTCTGGAACAGAAGCTTGGAAGCTATCGCCCAGTAAGAAGTCGACTAGTGCCTTGGCACCGGGTGTGTTATCGGCGTTGGCCAAAACCCCCGCGTACTCGGTTTGCCTGAAGCATTCTTTTCGCAGCGATGCGGAGCCGGCAGTACCGTCTTCATTTACCTCTGCCGATGGTGACGATGTATAGCTCAAGACAATCGGACGATCTCCGCCGTAGCGGGTGAAGTCAGTAAAGTAAGCGTCTTCCCAGCCACCGGCGATCTTTACATCGTTGTCCTTCAGTGACTGCCAGTACGCGGTGACTTCAGCGCTGCTATCGAAACCAGCGTGTGTGGTTGCCAAAAACGCTAACCCAGGTGAGGAGAAGTTCGGGTTGGTTGCAACAACCAGAGATTCGTAGTCACTTGCCCCAAGTTCGCGCCAAGAAGTCGGTGCGGCGATTGTGCTTTCGCTGAACCAGTCAAGGTCATAGTTGAAGCAGACATCCGAGTAGTCGATGGCCTGCATCTCACCGTCAACAATGTTGTTGTCAGTCGCTACTCCAGCGAAGGTGTTATCGATGCCGAAGAAGGCATCTGCTACCGGAGCATTGGTGGTCAGAACCAGCTGGTTTGTCAGTGCACCGGTGTCACCGAGCCTGATTATTTCTAATTCGTATCCAGTCTCAGTTTCGAATTCGTTGACTAGTTCTTCGCTTATGCCAAAGGAGTCGTGAGCTGCTATTCGAACCAGGGTTATGTCTTGTGCGCTGCAGCCGGTTAGGGCCAGAGCGCTGATTGCCAATATGGCTAGTTTTTTCATGATCGTGCCTTCTGATAAATATAGGCACGGGTTAGAGGTCGCTACCTACGCTGGCATTACCCAGATCAGGTTTGACGGTCGAAGACTCTATTTCTAGTCTTCCTCTCAGCCCAGTTTACCGGACTCCCGTGTTGTTGCTCTAAAATCCTAACCGATAAAACTAGCGTGCGTCGTCTGCAGCATCAGCAACTTCTTGCGAAGCACTCTTTTCGCGAAGTGGGACCTCTTTGATGAACCAACTAATTACAAATGCTGCTCCAAAAAAGAAGATCGCAACCAGGAACACAGTCAGCGAGGACTCAACAAATCCGATTCTGAACGGCAGGGTCAGCCTGTCATCGGCACCGATCAAGAATGACGAGTCAGTGGTTATCTGCTCAGCCGCCGAGGTGCCGCCCTGCAGTATTCCGACAATTGCGTCGTTGTCAGGGTTTGCTAATACCGACGGGTCACTGACTGCACCGGCAATTCCCTCACGAACATCCGTGCGCTGGAGCGCAGTGGTGATCTTGTCGCCGACCTGACCAAACAAAATTGACATAAATATGGCAACACCAAAGGTGCCACCCATTTGTCGAAAGAAGGTTGCTGAGCTGGTGGCAACACCGATGTCTCTGGCGGTAACCGAGTTCTGACTGGCAACCATCGTGGTCTGCATTAGTTGACCTAGGCCAAGACCGATCATGACCATGCCGATCGAGATGACCCAAATTGGCGTGGACGCGTTCATCATCAAGAGCATGAATAGGTAACCCAAGAACAGCACACCGGTTCCAGTGTTGAAGAAGATTCGATACTTACCGGTCTTGGAGGTAATTCGGCCGGAGCTAATAGTTGCGGTCATCATGCCGGCAACCATTGGCAGCATCAAGAAGCCAGCTTCAGTTGGGCTAGCGCCGTAGACAACCTGAATAATCAGCGGCAGCACAATCATGCCGCCAAACATTCCAACTCCAATAATGAATCCAAGAATCTGCGTTCTTGCAAACGTAGGCTCCTTGAATAGAGCAAGTGGAATCAGCGCAGCTGAACCCATTCTCTTTTCAATCATGATGAAGCTGACGATTCCAAATACGCCGGTTACATACATCGCGATTGCCAGTGGGCTTGACCAGCCCCATTCGCGACCTTGCTGGGCAACCAACAAAAATGGCACCACGGCCAACACAATTGTTACAGCGCCCCACCAGTCAATTTTCTGAGGCCTTGGGTTGTGAGGTATGTGGAGGAAAGTAACAACCATAAATAGTGAGACCGCACCAATTGGAATGTTCATCAAGAAGATCCAGCGCCAGCCGTCGATAAATAGAATTTCACCGGCTCCAGCCAACGTGCCACCAACAACTGGGCCAAGCACGGAGGAGGTGCCAAAGACCGCAAGGAACATTCCCTGATATTTTGCTCGCTCTTTAGGAGGAACGATGTCGGCAACAATTGTGAGGGCCAACGAGAATAGGCCACCAGCACCCATGCCCTGCAGTGCTCGGAATCCAGCAAGTTCAACCATCGAGGTTGCAAAGCCCGCGGTTACCGAACCAACGATAAAGATCACGATCGCAATCATGAAAAGCGGTCTGCGACCAAAGATATCGCCGAGCTTGCCATAAATAGGAGTGCTAACGGTTGAAGTGATTAGGTAGGCAGTGGTTGCCCAGGCCTGAAAAGAAAGACCAGATAGATCATCCGCGATTGTGCGCATGGCAGCGCCGACCACAGATTGATCAAGGGCTGCAAGAAACATTCCAGACATTAGACCGATCAGAACTATCCAAATTTGTTTCGGTGTCATGGTGCCGGACTGAGCTGCCTTTTTTGCGGCATCCCGAGAAGCGTTCTGTGCCAATTAGTCTCCTGGATTTAGGGTGTAGACGTGCACAATTCTAATCCCGTGAAACGGAGTCCAATATTTATCTTCGGGCCTCCGATTGTCTTGTCGATTCTTGGAGTTGGCTTACTTGTGCAATCGGGAACCGTTGCAAGCCCGAAGCTTGAGATCATTACCGAGCAAATTACTATCAATGAAGCTCAAGGCCGGGTGCCGCCGACTCCCTCGCTCACTGATTACCTCTACCCACGCTCCACCATTGATGTGGCTAACCAGCCATATGTGGTTGTGAATAAGCTGCGGACACTAAACCCCATCGACTACGCACCCTCGAATCTGGTTGTCATGCCCTCAAGCGAATCACTTGATAACTCCAGGAAACTCGTATTGGCACCTTCAGCCGCCAACGCGCTCGTGCTTATGGCAGAACAAATGCTCGCCGAAGGCTATGGTCAATTGTTTGTGAACTCGGCATACCGGACCTACGACTATCAGCGCCAGTTATTTGAGTCAAAGACGAAGCAATACGGACTGGCGGGTGCTCTTTTGAGAAGTGCCAAAGCCGGTCACTCTGAACACCAAACTGGTTTGGCGGTAGATGTTTCTGTCCCCGCTCAGGGATGCGCAATCATGACCTGCTTCGGTGACACCGAGGGCGGGAAATGGGTGGCAGAGAACTCGTGGCGGTTTGGGTTCATGGTTCGATACGAAGAAGAAACAACTGCGATCACCGGCTACAGCTATGAGCCTTGGCACTTGCGTTTTGTTGGACAAGAATTGGCGTCTGAGTATTCCGAAAATGGAATACATACGCTGGAAGAGTTCTGGTCACTGCCAGCCGCTGAGTTTTACTTGGAAGAAATTACCCAATCAACAAACGATTGAGGCTCAGCCAGCTTCGGGGTTGCGTCTTGTTAGAAAGATCATGTAAGCCGCAGAGAAGCCAAAGCCAATTAGGGCGTAGAGAATCACGAACCAGGTGATAACGGTTGGAATAAGCAGCGTCATAACGCCCAAACCAAACGCTCCGACCATCATCACTCGTGCAGCCCACAAGACTCCATTTGCAGTGCCTGCCTGAGCGCTGACGAACATCAGGGCGCCAAGCGTAATGATCGTCACGCCAGATAACTGCATCGACCAGTCGAGGTTCGCTGAACCGGGAAGACCTAAAAGGTCAGTAAACATACGCGGGGCAATAAACAGCACCAGTGAACTAATTGCGAAGACTAAAGCGCCTAATCTCAGCACGCCGCGCAGTCTTTGAGTGTCTCCCCTTTTATTCATAAAAATATCGTATTGCTATCCAGGGTTTCCTGCCTGCCCTAATCTTGAACCATGTCTAAAGACAACAAGATTGCATACCTAGGCCCAGCCGGAACTTTCACCGAGATGGCGGCAAAGATGCTGCCCACTGCAACCGATGCAGAACTCGTGCCAGTAGCAAGTGTGACCGAAGCAATCGATGCTGTGCTCTCTGGAGCAGCAGGCCGGGCAGTGGCTCCGATTGAAAACTCGCTGGAGGGTGGCGTGAGCGCCACCAGCGATGCTCTTGCAA
>Ga0307963_1000098_pt1 | contig 45675 bp, 54 predicted proteins | sample OrgLakmetagen594_FD_201829 | JGI IMG/M metagenome (GOLD analysis project Ga0307963, IMG submission 201829) | Saline water microbial communities from Organic Lake, Antarctica - #594 | ecosystem: Environmental > Aquatic > Non-marine Saline and Alkaline > Saline | place: Antarctica: Organic Lake... | reverse complement strand
AGCCTAACCACCACCACAGCTGCCTGACGAAAGGCACAGCAAAACAAACTGAGCTTGCCATGCCATGTAGGGAGCCACGGAAGGGCTTGGGGAGCATGGGTGAGGAGGTGGAAAACACCGCTGGAATGCCTGTAGTTTGATGGTAGTTTGAAATGAAATTTGAACGTAGGAGAAGAGGATTGCCTCCAAGGACACATAAGAACAAAAGGATAAGAAAGCATACGCACCAAGACTACATGATGCACGCTTGTTTGAATTTTTGTTTGCTTTCTGGTTGGCAAGGTGAGAATTTCTGGTTGGCAAGGAGAGGAGTTTGAACGCTAGCTGAGGTTGATCCTAATAGGCGCCGTGCAACTCACCCACAGGAAGTGAAGAATGGGGTTCATATGCCAAGATATGTGCACGCCCTGGTTTCAAAGCTTCCTCGTCTGTGTCGACGTTGCGTGTGTGAATGTTTGCGTGTGCACGTGTGTATGTGTGTATATGTGTGCGCAAGAGTATATGTGCGCAAATGCCTGCATGCATGTATGCGCTCGTTTGCATGAGGCATACCTCTCCCTCTCCCTTACCTTCGAGGATAACCGTGATTGGGCAATATTCACAGCATGCCCGGGATATGAAGTATATAAATTTGTCCGTGAAGTAGTTTGAAGACAGGGGGGCAACGGCAGCTAGTACCCATCCCAGGGACAGCAAGTACCCATCTGTTGTTTGTCAATGAACGTCATGGTGTTTGCATGAGCTTCACGAACAGATTAAGGAACTTATGATGCATTACACTTAGTGCTGTTACAGCACTTTTCGTCCAATGACATGATGACGCAAAGGCTTTGTCACAGACCTACCTGTCTTGCCCAGCTGAGACCTCCAAACAGCCACAAGCAGCAGGACAAGGGACAGTTGTATGGAGAACACAAAGACCCCAAGAAGTGGGATTTTAAGGCAGTTCATCCTAATAAGTTTTAAATAATATCATTCGCCTTGAATTTTTATCTTTGAAGCTTGCCTTGATTAAATTATTTAGTGGTGAGTACTTAATGCAATTGCCATGCACACACTCACACACACACATGCACATACACATAGAGACAGAGACAGAGACATACACACACGAGCGCACATGAAACACACACACACACACATGCACACACATACAGACATACATGAGCACACACAAAACACGCACGCACACACATGCACATATACATGCGCGCGTTCACACACACACACACTCACACACACACACACACACACACACACACATACACACACACACGAGCGCACACAAAACACACATATACACACATACACCTACTCACACTCACACGCACACGGACACCCACACACACATTAGTACCCACACATACGCACACACACATACACACACAAACACACAAACACACACACACGCAGACACATACATACACGAGCGCACACAAAACCCACACCAATACACACACACACACATGTGTACACACACATATGTACACACACGCGTGCTTCAGCGCAGGCGTGCACGCACACACCACACGCATACACACGTACATACATACACACACGCACGCAGGCATACGCATGCACACACATGTGCACACACAAGCACTCAACAACACACAAACAAGCACTTAACGCACACTCAAACAAGCACTCAACGCACACACAAGCACACAAAACACAAGCACTCAACACTTAAAATGCATGTGCACGCACATGCACACACACGCACACACCCCATTTCTCACCTGCGCACACGAGCGCGCACAAAATACGCATATGCCCACACGCACATAGATACACACATACACACACGCACACGCACACGCGCAAGAACATACACACATGCACATCTTGCAATTTAAGCAAGGAGAGATTTGTCATCGACTCGATTGCTATCATACATGACAAAGAACCGCTTACAACTCTCATCTGTTTGCTGCACAGGAAAATAACCCAGAGGAGAGAAAGCATCTCCGGCTCCGTTTGTTCCTAGAGCATGCAGGGATCAATTAAATTATTGAATGGCGTCAGCCTGCCACGAGTTGGACTAGGTATACATCAACAACACGGCTTGCTTCCCTCGCTTCCGCTCCCTCAGCCTCCACTCGTCCAGTTTGTTGTTTCATCAAATATGGGCTCCTTCCAGGCACATTCAAGTTGTCAGGGCCTGACGTAGGCTCTAGTGTGGTCAAGGCCCTTGAGCTGGGTTATAAGTGAGTATTACGCTCAAGCATATGCACAGCAGCTGCTCCACTCCCCTGTAAGTTCCTGTTTAAATGGGCACTGAAATATCATCACGGCCACTGTCCGGCTCTGCAGGCACATTGATACTGCCGTTATATACAAGGCAAGTGTTTTCTCTGGTTTGATTGCATTCCTGCTGCTTGTTTGCGTTCTGTAGATTGTGTATGATAGCTGCAGTAGAAAGTCGTGCGATACCTGTGCCACACACACTTTGATGATGACCCAATAAATGTTGACTGCCTGAAAATATGACTAGCAAGGCAAGCAACGTGTTCTGCTTCACCCTCTTGGCCTCTACACAGAATGAAGAGCAAGTGGCCACCGCCATTCAACAGCACGGAATTGCTCGGGAAGATGTATTTATCACTAGCAAAGTATGCAGCCATCCTTCAATTGTGTGATTGCTGTCCAACAATTGCTTCAATCACTGTTTTCAACTTCGCAACGTGTACCTGCATGTATTGTATGCACATGATCAGTATTCGTTCAAGTCTATAAGATATTGAAAAGAAGGATTTACAACTTTGCTATGCGCAACCGCATGCGCCCCCAGACGCTATCCCTGATTGGCTTCAGTTTTGAAATGCTTACAGATTTTCTTCTCTGCTTGTGTACTGCTGTAGATCTTCTCTGCTTGTGTACTGCTGTAGATCAGCCCGTATCAACAAGGATCGGACAAAGCTCGTGCAGCTGCCTTGGAGATCCTACAACGCTTGAATACAAGCTACCTCGTGAGTTTGGTCGAGATTTACCCTTGCGCCTTGCAACGCATGGAAACAGTTTCTTTGCAACAGCAGAAGAGGGAAGAAGTTCTTTTTTATATCCTCCCAGCACCGTGTCGACAGCTATAAGCTCACACTTCTTCTCCTTTGTTTTCTCCCAGGACCTTGGATTAATACATTGGTGCGTAAAACCTAACTTCACTTGAAGTGCTTGTTCTGCCTTCAGCGTCATAAAGAGATGTTGGAAGTGAGGTGGCTTGCGGATCGATAGTTAGTTTTGCCATCAGCAGTCAAGTAACTAAATGATTGTCAAATGTTGCCATTGTTGTTACTCATACAGCTCCTTGCTATTGAGTGAGATTGCGTTCCGAACAATTAGAGGGCATAAGCTGAGCTTTATGCACTGGGACACGTGCGTTCTAAGGCCAGAACGTTTCTTTTTCCAGGCCTGGTGTCTCCAGAACCAAACCTGGGGATCCTGCAAACGCACAGCTACGCCTGGAGTCATGGCGTGTGCTTGAAGAGCTCTACGAGTAAGGAAAGATGTGTGCCCCTGTGACGTGATCTCCAGGTTATTTGGTATCTGTTTTTTATTGTGTAAATAACAAGCCCTGATTCAAGAAGAAAGTAATATGATGTTCTGTTCTCCAGCATCCATATACAAAATCCCTGCTTCATCACTATTTTACCTGAAGGCAAGGCCTTTTCAAAGCCATCGGTGTGAGCAACTACGAGGAAAGCCACCTAAAGGAGCTGGCTTCAAAGGCTAAGATCATGCCCATGGTGAATCAAGGTGGGAAGGCCCTCATTTACCTGGCTGTGTGTTTGTGAGTTGCGTGTACGCATGTGTGTTTATTGAGAATACATAACTCCGCAGTTGCGTACTAGATGCAGAATATATATATAAATATATATATATATATATTTATATACCGTTGAAACATTATATCACGCCGCAGATATATTGTTTCTAGGGGGTGTGGCCAACTCCCCCTCGAAATAGATAATAATTGAGGGGATGCGGATTACTGCGGACTGGTTTAAATAAAAATTTCGAATCGGGTCATGAGTGGGAAAGAGCCCACCAAAGCCCCTGCGGGGCGTGTCCAGCTTCTGCAAGGCCCCCCCAACCCCGAGCAGCTTGAGCAGCAACAGCAGGTAATGAGGAGGAGGGCAGTGAGGAGAGTGAGGAAGCCAGCAGCGGGGATGGGGAACATATGATGATGAGGGCTAGAGTTGGAAAGACTAGAAGGCAAAACCAGTTGCCAGCTGACACATATTGGATCTGAGTAGAGCAGAACCAGACTCATATTGATTTCTCAGTGCTCTTGGACAAAAACAATGTTGATGTGTTATGGAAAGCGCCTCTGAGTCTCTTGGTGCCTTTCTAGTCTCTTGGTGCAGTTCTGAGGGCATTTTGCCCCTGCAAATGGGTGCGGCAAGCACTGAAACATATATTGAGAAGGGTGCGGATTGGTGCAGACAGGTTAAATTTTTTTTGAGGGGTGCGGAATGATTACATGTCTCTACGGTATGTATATGTATATGTATATGTATAGTGAACACGGCGCAAAACCTGGGCAGGCTAGCTGCAAATGTAGGGAAGGATCCTGCTCGTTACCGCACTTGCCAAATGCCATAATCCTCCTAACTTGTTGCCCTGCAGTGGAAGTCCACCCACAATATCCAAACACACAGCTGAGGGAGGTGTGCGAGAGCATGGGCATAGCCGTAGTTGCATATGCCAGCCTTGGATGTGGGCAGCTTTTGCAGCATCCAGTGGTAGTCGACATTGCAAAAGAAACAGGCAAGACGGCTGCTCAGGTGCGTTTCCGTTCAGTTAATTGGTGCTTTGGCTTTGCAAGTTAGCTGTAAAGAAATGCAAGACAATGTAGTCATTCTTGTTAGAAGCCTTCAAATTACTAGCACCTCAATGCATACAGGTACTGCTGCGCTGGGGTCTGCAGAAGGGCTGCGCCGTGATCCCAAAGGCCGCTAATCCGGCGCATATCATTGCAGCAGATGACTTGTTGACTTGGGACCTTCCAAGCCATTTTGAAGCAAGGCTGGACAGCTTAGCGGAGGGTGGTGGCACCAAGTTCTGCTGGGACCCGTCTGGCATTTCATAATCATGGACTGTCGTACTCAACAAGGACCGGAGAATCCCAAGGGACGTGCCAAATCTAAGATAGGCAGCTAGCAAATAAGAGAAATTTTCCATAATGCCACGCTGGCACAATCATCCCTCAACGCGCCTCAGAATTTTACAGGATGCATACAACTCTGCTCGCCATCGAGGTGTGCACGCCTTGCTAAGTCCCCCTATCCAGAACCTTGCCACAGAAATCCATGGACTACTCAAACCACTCCCTCAACTCTCATTAGACAGGCAGAAATACCAAGGCTCAATGCTCACACTCAAAGGACTTTCATTTATGACAGCCTTTTGCAATCATTCTCTCACAAAAGAAAGAATGACCTTGTTTCTAGACTGTACCCCAGTTTCAGGAGTTTTGTACAGCCCAGCAACCGAGAGACAGAGAGACAGACTAGTTGGTTCCAGAACAAATAAGTTCTCCACACAACTCACTGGATTGCCCATCTGCCACTTGATGTATGATGATGAGCAAATGGTGCTCAGAGTAGTGCAATATGCAACCGCCTTGAATAACCAAGAGGAAACCGCTACATTCCTGCTGCTCCGGATCCCAAATTGGATGGAAAACAGCACCAACACCTTTCAAGAAAAGAAAAAGAGGGGAAAAATTACTCCGCTGGTAGAGATGACACAGCCAGCATGATTAAGGGAGGGGTTACTTAGGTGCCCGCACCAGGCAACCCCCCACCGCGCAAACAATTTAAAAGAACTTTGAAATTAATGTGGCTGGGTCAGGGGGGTTGTGTGCCGTAGCACCCAGACCCAATCCTTGACTGTTGTTGCTTGTGTTATATGCAGTGCATACCTTGTTATTATGAGTGCAGATGCATGTCTGATGGAGTGTTCCTTCAGTTTGTGCCACACTGCTAAACTTGTCCATACCAGACGTGCGCTTTCCAGCACTATTATCAACTCTCATCAGGAGACGGCTTCAGGTCAAGCCTGCAACCCTCCTGACCCCCATTGACCTTCTTCTTTTTCTTTTTGCTTCGTTTGGATGGCTGCCATCAAACTCCATACACCCAGGTGTTTGAGGGCGAACGTGCGATGACGCGAGACAACAACTGATGGGCAAGTTGACGAGAATTTTTAATGTTTAAATTAATTTAAAGATTTAATTTATGTACAAAGATTGGTCGCTCAAAATCGATTGCGAAGGAGAAGTCTGAATGCAAAGTAGCCACCAAGAGGAAGAAGACTACCGCGTGTTGGATCCTTCACTAGGACTAATGGCTGCTGAACGGGCGAAGGAAGCCCATCAGGGTGTGTGCATCATCATGTGTGTTATGTGGCGGCAGGGTTTCTGTGCACTGTGCACCAGATAGAGTTCTCAACAGGGTATTATGTACATAAAAGCTGATTTCATTATAGTCATGGATGTAGGTAGCAGAATGTCTGAGGCGGGAGAAGCTGCCGCTCATGCTGTTGTGCCAGGTGAAATCAAGCTTATAATGCGTTTTGGAAGCTGATGCTAGCACATACATGCGCACGCGCACACACACACACACACACGGACACGCACACGCACAATCAAACAGGCTGGCAGCTGGAGACAGGCGTGCCGCCTAGTGGGCTTTTGCACACCGTGCAGCAGACTGTCTCCGCTTCTGAACAGATTTATGAGGCACATGACCAAGTGAGTGGCGTGCTGGCGGGTTGCTCTAATAAACGGGTTGGCATTTCGTTGCTTCAGCATTGAATGGAGACAAAGAATCATTTGCGTTCATCGAATGTTGAAGCAACATATTGTCAGCCAAACTTTTCTCAAAGCTCAAGACAGCTGTTAAAACCCTGCCTCCCATGACTGTCAAGAATCGGTAAGAGGCATGTCAAATGCAATATTGTTTTGATAAACAGCTAAATGTAAGTACCTAAATTGGATGGCATAAGCCTAACATTAGCAGCACAGGCATGACCCAAAACCGGACAGGCGCAAGAATTGCTCGTACGGTTTGTGGCCATGCCGTGCATTTTCCGTCTTTGGCCCCATATGGACATGTGTACACGCATATTCACTAGTCTGCACTGACAGCAGTGCTAGATCAGACCCAGACAAGGCTGCCAACCTGGGGCTCCCTCAGATCTTTGAGGTTAGCTCCAAACCAGTTGGAGACAATGAAGTTGGGACAGTTGGGAAGGGCAAAACTTGTGGAGGAGTTGTCAGATCAGATCACTGTCACAGTAAAGTAAAATACTCAGCGCATCGACGAACAAGATCTATAAAATCATAGATCATAGATCATAGATGATCTATGATAATCTATGAACCTTAACAAAAGAACGTAGTGGCGCCTCCAATTACTCAGAAGGGCATTGCAGGACATGATGCCTGAAAATTCTGGCAACACAACAGTGACTGTTATGATTTTCTCCTCAAATCACACACACACAGGATCTCAACCCCTTGCTAAACGTTGGTTTTACTCATATCAATTTGACGATGTTCATTTTTTTGAACTAGATAATCTCGTCCAATAATATAGAACACGAGCCCTTTCTCTACAGCTAATTAATAAACACTTTGAGCAACCATCTTGTAAGCAAACTGTTGACGGACGGATGAGCACGACATAAATAGTGTACTTTTGACGGCAAACCTCATCCAGACCTAAAGCTAGACTTTTGCAGAGCCAAGATATATAAATCAAGCTCTACCCCAGTGGCACTCAATCAAGCAAGACATGCTCAAGAGCAGGGCCTACATGCAAATCACACCCTTGGAGCCCATTTGAAAGGGCGCCTTGTATCTATTAATAGTGAAAGCCAATATGCGTGGCATTATAAATCCTGTTTATGAGCATAATGGGCGTGTTATTGCTACCAGCATGGATTACACAATCTTCTAAACCCCTTAACTCAACATTTTTTTCTTGCATTACCTCAGGCCGCTAGGGCAGCTGGCACTGCTTCAGCAATCCATTTGGCCTCCAACGTTGCAATCCGCCAAGCAGCAAACGCAGCAGAAGCTGGACTGGATTCTCCAGGTTGGGACATTTGAGAGCAGTAAGGTGCATGGTGTAGACTCATATGCTCATATGCTCTACGTAGATGCAGCAGGGCTGATTTGCTCACCCTGTCAAGTGTACCTCATGCTGATTATGGCAGGGGCTGTGGACTATGACTGCTCCATTAGCAGCATCACCGTAACAGATGCATCACAGCCGTATGTGCCTACTGATGTGACCTCCGGCGCATTAACCCCACCTCCACCTGGAACACTCGTCGACTTTGGTCATTTGAGTGAAGAGCAGGTTGGTCAACGCTCATCTGGATAGCATAAAAAAGTATTGCGTCCAGAAAAATGGGCATCTGTGCCAAATGCTTCTGCTCGTTCAAAGAAAACAGGCACTGCAGTAGGGTGGGCGGATGTGGTTGCTTACTCGTTCCAAAAATCATAGCAAGTCCAAACGGCTATTGCCTGTGCACACTTACAGCAATTGGAATTAGTAGCACTGAGTTAAGTTAGCGTGCACAAGAAGGAGCTCAGATTGGTACTTAGGCGAGCTTGGGCCTCAAATTAGTGGACATATTTTGTACTTAGGCAAGCCTGTGCCTCCCTCCTTTCATCCTTTCACTCTTGCATGCGATATCATCAGAAAGGGACCAACCAATCCTCCAATGCTGTAGTTGGGGAAATGGTACCTGATGCCGACATGTGTCTCTTAACAATGAATCACTTCTTGTTGCAAGCTCCTCATATCGTGTTCTGTCCGCTACGCAAACTATTGTAGGTGCTGCATACGCTACCCTCATCCTTTGCCGCTCCCAGCACAGCACTCATGGGGGACGCAGTCACAGGCACACCAGCTGACGCAGATGGTAGGTAGATTGTAATCTGCATTAACTTTTCAGCTGAAATTTGTAGAGCTCAAAGCGGTCGGTTATAATAAAAGCTGCAATGTGCAAGGTCAGAATACATATCTTTGCTTGACCAAGGCCGTTTAAGCTGTATGCTGCCATCCGTGTTTTGTACAAAGCATAACAATTTAAAACATTGCCTTGCAACTGCAGGTTCTGTGGGGGGTGTGAGTGACGTGCAAGCGTTAGATGAGGTGAGCGTGTATGCGTTGGTCTACTATCCTTCGTATTACAGCTGCCACCCGCTTGAGCACAGTCTTGACATCCTCCCCGTACACCTAACTTGCTCTTCTTCTCCCTTAACCCCTGCTTATTTGCGCCGCAAACTCTCGTAGGTAGGAGAGCAGTGCCCACCAGCAGTGGCCTTGGGCGGAACAGGTAAGTGTAGTCACAACTTAATAAGCAACATCAGTAGCATGCTATCAACCAACAGAATTACCCACAGAGTTTCGCTGATCAGAATGCCTTAGCCAGTCATTCTGACGGCTCTGTGAGTTTAGCTCAACAACACAAAATTGTTATCCCAGGCCTGGGCGCCCATAGTGGTGGAGAGGTAGCAGCTACTGCATCTGTGTGGCCGGGACGAGGGGTGCAGCAGGGCAGGCAGCAGCAGCAGCAGCAGCAGCAGCAGCAGCAGCAGCAAGGCAATGCCAAGCAACTGGAAGGAGGCCTAGCGCAAGACGTCCTTGAGGTGCCTTCTGACCGCTCAGACGTGCAAGCAGCCCTTAAGACACTGCAGCAGCGTGTCCAGCGGCAGCCGACACCAACTCCTGTTCTTCCACAGTCCTTGCGCTCACCAGTGTCCTGCTCAGAAGAAGGAGAAGCAGCTACCAGCAGCAGGTATGCAGCTTTTGCAATAATTGCTTCTAGCCTCTAGTCTTCTGACTTTGGGAAAAAAGGGAATTGAAGAATGACATAGGCAGAGATGAAATAAAAATAAAATGAAGTGTCTCTGGCCTGTGCGCTTTGTAACTTCAGCCCTTACCTTTGATTAGATGTTTGGTGCTTCTTCTGTTTGTGCAACCAAGCAGGGCCAACACCGTAGATAGAGGTCAGGTGCCAGCAGTGATGAAAGAGGGAGAGCACTCTCACCTCGCAGCAGTGCAAGAAGAGGGTGCGAGGAGTAGCAGGGGCGAAGGCAGCTCAGATCTGGACAGCTCAAGTAGCCTCTTCACCACTCCAGCTGCTTCCTTGCACCCAGACCTGTTCTCGCGCAGCAGTGCTGGATCACTTGAGGGATCGGATATTGAGGACAGCCACTTCAAGACGCCGCCTTCCACGGGGCAGAGGGCACACAACATTGACACTGGCACTGCAGCAGAGCGTGTTGGCTTGGGATGGGCTGTGGAGGCATTACCTAGCAATGCAGCGGTGCAACCTGATCAGGCGCTGGAGGAGGAACCAGGTGGAGTGGAGAGAGTTGGCTCTTAGTGGGCATACATGATGCATGGATCATGTTGTGTTCAGCACAGATGGAGTGAGCGGCAGGGTTGTTAGAGGGAACTATTTGTTCAACTAAATTTACTACAAATGTGCAAATGTGCAGTTGTAGCAACCAGCTTTTGCTCTAATAGTATGATCAGAATGGGAAAAAGAGGCACAAACAAGAAGCTGTATAGTTATGCACATAAAATGCATGTATTGCGCTTTGAAGCTCAAGGCTGCCAAGTTCATTTGTGCTGTTCCCTTAATTCACGCATAGAGAGCACGCTTAATGCTTAGCTTGTCCTTCCTGTCCTACCTTCCTCTTTAAGTGCAATGGAAGGAGTTCAATCTGATTGGCGACCATTTTTCCAATTGCCTAAACAATGACGCACTCACCTGATATTTTGCAGATCAAGCCACCAATGACCCCATCACAGCAACCGGTGTGCCGATGGGAAGTGCAGACAAAGAAGCACTGAGAAAGACGCAGCAGCAGGTCTGTCGGGACAAGCTATGCTTACCCATGGGGTTGATATTGTCCTGGCTCCATTTAGGCTTTAATTTATCTTTCCCTTTGACGTTATTGATTCCTTTCATCTTACTACCACAACAGTGTGATTTCCTAATGTGCATGCGTTATTAGCCCACCAGGGGATTAATTATGCTTAAACCTGCCAAAGGAACGTAATAGACAACATAAGCGTGGATCTCAGGAGGGTCATTGTTAATACATCTGTGCATGGTGTTACAGGTGGCCCTTCGTGGGTATGTCAGCAGGGCTGCAGCTGTTGCCGGTGCCTATGTGCATTTGGGGACAGAGGTGTGCAGGGCAGCAAACATGGCGGAGGTTGTCATGGACCCCGCTGACGCTGTAAGTTGAGTTGTTTAGGGCAGGCTCAGCTTTGACGCTGTGTTTCATGTCTGTTGCTAGGCCGCTAGAAGAAAGCGCACATTAGCGGTCTAAAGGGGAGCAAATTAACCCATGCCCCTTGTTGTTGTTACTTGAAAACCTAAGAACTTCTTGTCACCATCCCTGCAACGGCTATGCAGGTTGATTTCACGCACTCCTTGACAAACCTCCCGGTGGCAGATACAACGCTTGACATTGCAGCAGCAGCTAAAGCCCGGCGGCTACCCACTTCTGCAGCCCCTGACATGGAAAGCCTGCTGAAGAGCTTTGGAGATGATAACAAGGCGGCTGCTGCTACAAGTGCATCCTTTGCACCAGAGGTGAAAGCTGTACCCCCAGCAGCAGCAGCAGCAGCACCAGCGCCAAAAGAAGCAGTTTCCCAGAGTGTGGAGGATGATTATGCTTCAAAGCGTATTAGCCTAGATGTTTGGGGCAAGCTGCCTAATCAGCAGCTCCCAGAACAGCAGCAGCAGCAACAGGGAGATCCGTCACCCGAGGTAATGCAGGTGCTAGTTTTTAGGGTGTTCCATTGCAAAGAGTTAAAGGCTGCAGGAGGATGGCGCTTCTATATTTTTTTGCTTTTAACGAGCCAGCATTTTCTCAGCACGCTTGTCTTGTGCAAGACTTGGCTGCAGCAAAACAATGTTTGCACTCTTTATTCTGTGCTACTTAACAAGGCCCACTGCAGGAATGCTCATCTACATTGCATGTACTGAATTAACTGCAAAAACAGGAGGAGGCATGGTTTGCAATTGAGGCAAGCCGGCAAGCAGGGCTCCCTCCACCGTCACCACAGCTTGTGCAGCTGGCCGTTCATTACAGGTGCCAATTTCTAAAAGCTTCCTTGGTGATCATTCACGGGTTGAAAGTGTCTGTGCAAAAAATGAAAAGAGGCCAAACTTCTGCGCTAAAACTCCAAAGCAAAAGACCTGTTACATCCTACTACAGAATCACACACCAACAAACAAGGCCTTCTTTGAATGTTACAAATGATGCAGTCATAAGGAGGCCATTCCAAGATCAGAGCTCCGGGAGCACATGAGCACAAGCCACCAGGCAGCCGTTGCAGGAGAGCTGCATGCCTTGGGTAGGTTATGCGAGTCCAAAAAAAAGAGGCGTGCACATTAAAAGCCAAAACAAACTCTCATTTCATCACGGTCGTCCAAAATGCTTCTTGCTGCGAGGAAGCTGTAAAATCTGCATTACCATAAAATAAGCCTGCATTACCATACAATAAGCCTGCATTACCATAAATCACAATGCTTTTGCACCTCACCTTAAGAGACAGAGTTATGAATTTTGAAATTTGTTAAAAGTTTTAAACATTTGCACAAAGTATGGTGCTTGCCCATTAAACAGTACTGCTTCAATGTATGACAAAATCGTGCAGGTTATGCTCAACCTCATCATATCATGTTAATTGTCGTCTGTTTGTGTCCAAGACCTTCATCACACTGCATGTGCAGGGGAGCATGTGCAAGAGGCATGCAATGATGCTGAAGAGGCGGGTTATCACCAGCGCGCAGGGTCTTCACCCATCACGAGTGTGGACGACATGGTGACACAGGCAAGTATGAATTGGCAGCATAACTTGTGCGACACACATCTTACCAGGCCAGTCAAATGAGACAATTGCACAAAAAAGCACAGTTGGCTGCGTACAAAATTTGGGACTTTGTGGCAGCTACAAGTGCAACAACAAAACAAGAAACGGGATCGTATAGACGGAGGAAATGGAACATGGGGAATGAGGCGCAGACAATATCAACAGTTTTTGTTGCCTTGGAAATGCAGCAATACACCGTCGCACATGACGTAACCAGCAGCAACACTATGGGGGGTTCTGGCTTCTAATAACTGCTCTTCATATGTGAGCTCGATGCCATCATGCTGGAAGGCACGGTTGGGTTAGTGCTGGTTAGTCAATTCTATATTAGCTTTTTAAGCGCTACAAACTGCAATGAAAACAAAAAGCAAAACCTGTTTGCTACCCGATAGCAGAAATGCAACCTTTTCCTCAGCAAGTTAGTAATGGTATTAGACTGGCCTGGTTTATCCAGCTTTTGTCCAGCAGACAGACGGGCAGATGATTCAATGGCTAAACCTGTACACTCTTACCACCTTTACCGATCAACTTATATTAAAGGTCCCGGCCACCAGGTATTTGTGAAGAGCTTATGCAGCGTGTTCACCTTCCCACAACAGTGCAATTTATTTGCACAATTTTGCAAGGTCGTGAGAGGTGAGGCATTTGGGCTATGTGCCAGTGGCAGTCAAGACTCCCTTATCAGCCATGACCTTCCAACCCTGAAGACGCGCCTCAGCACCAGCGAATTGCGCAAGAAGTCACCGTTGCCAAACTCTCTTCGCAGCAACACACCCCCACAGCCCATACCGCTGGTACCAAACAGTCCAGTTAGCAGGACATCCGCATGCCAGCGTGCACACACCTTTCACCGCCCCCCCTCAAGCATCAGCATCAGCTCAGGCTCGAGCCGTGAGGAGGCTTTGCATGATGCTACGGCGCATCAGGCAGCAGCCGCTGCACTGTATGTTGCCCAAGGTAAAAGAACTAAAGCCTCCCAAACCCTAAGAACTAAGCCTCCCAAGGTTAAAGAACTAAACCCCTAAAAGGTAAACCCTAAAGAGGTGTTTTTATCGATTGATTGGGGATGTGTTCAGAGGAGGATTATTGCTGTACTTTGTGAGAGTGGGGTTTGAAGTGCCACGTAAAAAATGTCTTACATACGTCATGCAGATAGTCAAGAAAAAATAGGGTATATGGAGGGGTAGATCAGCGTGTCAGTTGAAACCATGCTGTACCCTGCTTCAGGCTTTGCTGTATGGTGTCAGGATCAAGTCTGCTTCAGCAAGCAAACCCTGCTTCGTGATGAAGTAGAAGTAGCTGCGTACCAAAGCAGCAGGGAAAAGCATGTTCTCTTTGTGCTGCCATGCGCAGGTCAGCATGTGGCATCAGCAGCCCGTGATGCGTGCGAGGCCGCCTATGCTTGTACCACTCAACAAAGTCACCAAGACACCCCAGATCAGCAGACGCTCCTACTAAAGAATGTGGAAGCAGATCGAGGGGGCCACTTTGCTTCCGCACCCGCACCCGCACCCGCACCTGCACCCGCACCCGCACCCGCACCCGCACCCGCACCCGCACCCGCACCCGCACCCGCACCCGCACCCGCACCCGCACCCGCACCCGCACCCGCACCCAAGCCTGCACCCGCACCCGCACCCGCACCCGCACCCGCACCCGCACCCAAGCCTGCACCCGCACCCAAGCCTACACCGGCACCTCAGCCAAGCATAGAGGAGCGGGTTTCTCAGCAAAAGCAGCAGCATGAAAGTGGGCGACCAATTTCGCCTGGTTCTAGAACAGAGGTAGCCGCTGGGCTGGCTACTTACCAACAAGAGGGGCAAGAGGTTTTAGATACTGAGAGCCGGAAGTACTGGGAGAAGACCTTGAGGTATTTTAGCCCTGTTTGCGTTTGATATTCCATCGCATGCTTGCAAAATTTGTAAATGTTTTTACGTTTGCGAGTGTCAATGCCTTCGCATGTGACCTTTTTGTTTTGGCCTATGTTTCCTGCCTGGAATCGGACCCATTTGTCTTGTTTGTCAAGTGCACCCTTTAGCAGGAATTCCTAGTGGATATTATTATTATTTCTTTGTTACTCCTCAATTCTCGTTTGTGATCTCTATTTCCTGCTGCTTTCTTCTCCCACAAGCACCTTTCCTTGACCAATGCACGAGGTATGACCACCACTTGCATATACTTTTCCTCAGGGATGCTGCAGCTGGAGAACCGGTCGTTCAAAGGTCGCATGCTATAGGCTCCCAGGTGCCACCCACTCCGCAATGCACACCCTGGGGCTCTGGGCTGTGCAGTCAGTCCTCAGATCACAGCCCCGTCCAAACAGTTCCTCTCACTGAACAGAAGAGGAACGCGCCAGGTGACATAGATTAAATATTCTGAATGCATCTCTGACCTTTGCAGCAGGGCTTGTCTCCAGTTTTGACTTTCTGCGTCAACATAATTGGAGCATACATTTATAATTTGTTTGAATGCTCTGCACTTCTAAATAGGAATACTGCAAGCACCAATTGTATAGGTTAATGATCACTAAATATTTATTGCTTACAACGTGGCACCCTTCAATTTTGCAGACGGTGAACGCAGTATGGGCTTTGAAAGCCAGCTGCTTGACGCAATTGAGCGAGCCACCATACGCACCTTACATGACTGCGCTGGATGCCAGGTATACATTTTTTGTTCCGGGCTTGCACTGAATGCTTGCACACATGAAGCACACTCGCACGCAAACAGTGTGGAACATTTAAGATTCGCTGCTAATGTTGTCTTAATAGCTTGAAGGCTGCACTCAGGGTGTTTCAGTTGTAAGTTTGTTGCCGTTTAAGTAGCAGAAACTGCCTGAAACAAATTAAGAAGCTATAGGAAAAACTATGATGGAATAGCAGGGCGTGTTGTTAAGGGGTTTGTGCTGCCTACACCGTGCTTGATATTTGCATCAGGCTAGATATTATACCAAGCAACAAGCGCCCCACCCAAAATGGTGAAGATAGGAAGGTATCAGGGTCCTGTGCTATATACCTCCTCAGGCTGCCAAGGCAGCGGTGCACAAAGCCACGGGCGAGCTTTTGCAACAGGCGGTTGAGTCAATAGACACATCAGTGCCTGTGGCAGCAGCCACAACACTCATGCCAGGCGCAAGGTGAGCTGGTCTGCAAGCTGGTTTTTACCAGATGAAGCCCAATGATGCCCAGAGTTCAATTTTCTCAGAGGTCTCCACACAGTAGTATTAGGATTGCTGCCAACTTTGGCGCTTTCTGTGTCACTCATGCTTGTTTCTGCAATTTCTCTCTTTTTGAATTTCCTCTGCCTGCTGAATATGTTGTCTCTCTCAACGCTTACCAGGTGCCACACCTTCCAAGTGCCAGGACGTCATCACCACCAACTGCAGCGAGATGAAACGGACAGGGAGCAAGCAATGCAAGCGTTAGAGGTTGAGGCAGAGAACCGCCTGCGGCGTGTTGCGGTCAGTATACAACAGAGGGCCTTAGTGATCATGCGAGGCAATTTTCAGGCAATGAAGCCGCTTTTGGAATCAGTTGGAATCTCAATAGCAAATTATACTGTAACAGAGAAACAGTTAGCCTTTTACGTCCTTGCATTTGAAGCAGAATAAAAGCTAGGGGAGGAACAGCAAATAAGGGATAGAGAGACTACGCCATCGATCAGTGCAATTTACCACCTTTGCTCAAAAGAGAGAGGCAACCCTGGCTACCATCATTCTTCAAGCGACTTGCGCCTCCCGGCTTTTTTAACCAGACTTGTCAAAACTACTTGAAAAGCAGCCAAGTAATAGCTTCTCATATAATCTGTAATTGCTACAATCATACATGATACTTTTCTGACGCACAAACACACACGCGCACACCCACTCCATACACATACACACACAGAAGATGATATGTTCAGCCATATGAGCAAAGGGGCCACATAATGACAAATTGTGTTGATCTTGCCTCAGCACACCAAACTCATCTATAGTTTGGACCTCAAAGAATGAAGTGTCGGTGGTACTATATGCAGATCCTAAAAAGATCGTTGCTGAGCGCTGAGAACCGCCGAAACAAGCTCGGTCATCGCTTAAAACGACGCATCCAGTTGTTGTTACTGCCACTTACAGGCTTCAGCAAGGAGCGGAGAAACAGATACATCAGCTCTTGCATTGCATGAAGACGCTGCACGCATGGCGGCCCTTGCAGCTCAGCGACGAGCAGTGGGTGAACCACTTCATGATGCGGTTGAGCAGGCAGAACAGCCACCTTCTTGCTTGTCTGGCGAAGTCATGGGTAGCCATGAGTGTGGTCTTTAAAAAGCTTTGGTGCAGATGTACTCTGATTTCTGCGAGCCAATGTGTCTAGTTGTAGAGCAAATTGCATTTGGTCGTGTGTCACAAGCAGCTGACCAGTGAAAAAAAACACTTAAGTGTACACAGTCTAACATATAGTATAGGAGTGTGCTATACTATGTACTCATTGTTGAAATTCATTGATAATGCATTAGATATTTTTTGTGTATTTTTATTTGAGCGAGTTTGTTCTACATCCTGTCACCTATGTCAGCAGTAGATTGCTACGATAAGATATCCGTGTAGGTAAGCATCCCTGCCATCATGAAAAGCAAATCCAGCTTCATCCAAGAGAGGTCAAGATGAGTTTGGAGTCTGATTCTTTGGGTTTGTAAACAGCATTATTTCTTTTTTTGCATTGTGAGATGGTGGTTAATTGTTTAGGTAAGAAGTCTCATCTCTCATCACAACATCTTAAAGATTGAAAGAAAAATTGCAGAGAAAATAACTTAAGAAGGAGGAGAAGTTGTAACAAGCAAGAAAATAAGTCGATGGAGAAATTAAAGAGGAACACAGATAAAAAGCAAGAACTCATGAAAAAGAAAAAAGAAAGGAAAAGGAGCCACTTTGGTACCGAGTACCGTTAAGCTCCTCCACCACGATAAGGAAAGGAAGAATTAATGGGGATCAAGTGGGTTGCAGGCTTGGCTCATGCTTTTAATTTGAATCAACAGTAGCAAAACGGTGTAGAGAGTATTTGGGAAGTACCTGTTGCTTGGCTCTCTGTACATGAAGTGGTGACTCCTAATGTTTCAAAGTGCGCCTCTGGGCACGCTCAGTATGCCACTTTGGAATGTTATTCATGTGCCCTGAATATTGTCGCAAAGAAAACTGCACAGGTTCTGAGTTCTAGTCATCATTTTCCATTCTAAGATATGACCTACATGCATACGAAGTGCCATAGTAAGTGAAGTGCAAATCTAGTTCATATCCACTTAAGGTAGAAAGGTTCCAAATCCAGGATTGAAAGTAAGTTTTGCTATACATCCTCAGCCTACAATGTATAGCTCTCTTGCAATGTACTATTGGGCTTGTTGTGGGTGGGCGACTTTGTTAGGTGTTTAAACTGGCTGGAGCCTGATAATTGTTCATCCTTAATTGCTCGCCAAATCAATCTCTGTGTTGTTCCAATGCACGGTCCCCGGTCAATCTTAAACTAAATATAGATTATGTAATTATATTCAAACAAGAAAGATCACGGTTGTAGTCATAGCAATCACTCTGCAAGGTTCTGCCTCATATAGCTCATGGGAAAAAGGCAAGAAGTTATACATTTGGTACCTGCGATCGTTTTTCTTTTTCCTTTCTGTCTAATGCACATAGAACATCTACAGGAAAGCAAAACCACTGGTTCACTTAGACTCACAGGCCGTCTTGTTTCATTTTAGGTTCTCCATGAAAACAACTGCATTTGCACGAGTATGTATGCGTAAGCTGGACAACAGCGTCTAGCAGTTGCAATAAATTTAGGTTGTGGATTGCGAGGATAAGAAATCAGACCATTTTAATTGCATTTCGTTATAGCTACCTTGGTATTTTAAAACTGCAGCAACCTGCAGAATTTGTTACCTCAATCATAATGCTGATTGTAAAAAAGTACCACAAGTACTGCAACCCTCCGTACCTTGTAGAACTTTCTTTTTTAATTCACCATGCCATGGATGTATTTTACAACACCCGGTACCAAAGTGGCTCCTTCTTTTATTAAATGTGGGGTATGTTTTCATTACTTGCATTTCTCACTCATGGAGCAAGGAACACCTTTCCAGCAAATGAGTTCAGCCACCAAACGCTGCGTAATTTATACCCGTTTCCAACAAAACAGGAGCCATTTCGGTATCGTTAAGCTCCTCCTCCAACATAGCAGGCAATCTCTGTATTCAGTTGTGAGCTCTTAAACTCCAGTTCTTGAGTTGAAGCAGTGTGACATCGCTTATGTCAGTCTCGTTTTTTATATGTGTTCCTGCCTTTTGGATTTCAACATCTTTTCTATTTCTGGGTTTCCTTCTAATTTGAAGTTGCAAGGAAGAAGACAAAACAAGCGGGCAGTAAAAAATACCTCCCACATCATAAACGACGGAAAAGGAGCGAGCCACTCTGATACCTGGTACATTAATGTCCTCCACCATGGAAAAAGGGATAAATCAATGTGAATCACTAGCAAGGGGGTTGCAGGTTTGACCTGAAACAGGCTCCATAAGAGGTAACAATAACATTGGAAATTTGTATGGAAAAATTTAGCAGCATAAAATAAACAGAATGCAAATGGAGCTTGGAAGCAAGCGTCTGAACACTCAGATAACCAAGACCCAAGTCCTCGAGAGGTTCTATTGTGTTGCAGATGGTGACGCCCACTGCCAGTTGGCTGTTGTTGTGAGGACCCTAATTTCTGCAGCAGTTGTGACTGGTCCTTGTAAATAATTAACTGCTATGTTTATAAGTAAACAGATAATAACACTAAATTTGTTGCGGTATGTAAGGAACATTGGTTAATAATCACCCTACACAAGGTCGCCCCGTGAAAAACCCACCCTACCATTCTCACTTAGCTCTCCACCCAATTCAAAGCCCCCTATACCCTATCTGAATACTGAATACTTGATGTTATATCTAAATCATTGATATTTGCTGGAAATTTGGCATTCTGGGGGGTTCTGTGGGGCCTGCTGCGTATTTTGCATCCACTTTGGCAAGGAAAAGGTGCATTTCTGAGGTTGCCCCGATCGACCTGTGCTTCAGGATATAAGCATTATAAATGTTTATAGCAATGCTGCAATGTCGAATTTGGGGCAGGGGTACTGGGAATGCCGGTGAGTGGAAGGCACTCACACAAGGGACACAGGGGAAGAAGACAGAAAAATATGTCGCTCCTTACTGACTGCGGGTTTCAGCCCGGTGTTTCCTCTCAGCGTTGCTGCCAATTTATACGCGTCAAATTAAATCTAAATGAGGCCAATCGATGGCCTGTGCAAAAAGCGGTGTGGTTTTTCCTGAGTGTCGCAGCAAAAATTCCCCCGGCCCCTGCACCTCTCCCAAACCTTCAAGCATTTGCTAAGAGAACAAAAAACTACTCCAATGCACATCTCAGGTCACAGAATGGTGGAGTGGTTGCAGAGATATGCTTGTGCAGAAAGTTAAGTGAAACTATTTGGCTAGTATGGGGTTGAGATTTTCACGGGGGCGACCACAATACTTCCAGGTCAAGTTCAATAACTTGCCTCACTGCAGCTTACTTCTAAGCTAGGCTCAAGCGTGTTACATATCATAGTCAATGGCCTAAATCTATGGAACGGGAATAGCCCAGTCTCGACCTGAGCTCAAGCTAAAATGACCGCTGAACTTAAGCAATGACCTACTCCCTCTTTGGTCTCATCTCCGAGCACATACAGGAGCCTGCTTTCCTAACGCCTACTAGCCCCACGCAGCCTGCTGTTCCTATGGACTGTGGCCTCCTTAAATTCAGATAAGAAGGAATAACTACGCAGGCAGTAAAAATATTTAGTTTCAGGCTTTTAAATGCAGCAGCCTTTTGAATGCAGCAAAACTGCAGCAATAACCTTATGCTAAACAGATCCGTTCCTTGCTGTGAAGCTCTATAAAAGATATGTTTGCGAAATTCGAATGCAGATCTTTGGTGATCAACATTCAATTAAACATTAAACAGCACGCAGCCAAATTGAGCCTTCAAGCTTTAAGGAGAAATCAGCATAAGGTTGAAATAATAAAGCGACAAAGCACATAGCGTCCCTCTTTTGCTTGAACTCTGGAATAAAATGGTCAAATCCACAAAGAAATGTTTGAATGAGATGAAAACAAGGAATACCTACACCTAAACATACGACTCAGGAAGTTGCTCTGGTACGAGGTTGTACTTTAATGCAAAACCAGGTAAGACACTTTACCATGAAAGATCATAATGCACGCAACAAATGAGATGACAAATCTAGACAGCCGTTATGGTAACATGACATAGCAGCATCAAAATTCCAGGTCATGGCGCATACCCATCTTCTAACTCGGTAGGTCTGGTCAGAGGGACCTGTAGTTCAGGCAAAGGAATAAAATGGCACCATGGAAAACGATTTGATTGATAAGGGACATGCATTTACAATGCTGTTGATCTTACAATTTCCACAAAGTAGAACTAGGTACAATGCACGCGTAGCGATGGTTTCACGAAAAGAAAAAGGATTTCAGGAAGCTGAAGAAGCTGGTTGTAAGCCAGTGGGGCTTACCAGGATCACACAATATAGTCAATGCAGTAGATACGATTGACAAAAAGTCACAGGTAAGCGCACACTCATGCCCGAGCCTGCAATACCAGAGCACGCAGATGAGCAACTTGAGCTCACATATACTCACATAGTTCACGAGAAGCCCTCCTTTTAATTGGGTCACCTTGCCATTTAAATCCTTGTCGATGACCACTAGTTGCTGCAGCAAATAGGGTGAAGGTTTGTCAGCAGTGTCCTCGCGATGCGTGCAAGAAGCCTAACACGAAACATTGTCAATTTGTGCATGACCGGAGTGCTTACCCCAACCGTAACATTCAGACAGCACAATCGCAATAAACCCTTTTCCTTTTCAAAAATTTCAGACAAACATACCTGTGCTGCATACCGCGGTCCTACAGGGACCACCATTCGCCCTCCGTTTGCTAATTTGTCGACAAGCACCCTTGGTGAGCAGTGGCACATGGAAATAAAGTTCATATTAACGATGCAGAAAAAGGAAAGTGTGTCACACAAATAACGCAAAATCAGACAACGAGAAACTAGATTTTGTTAACGAAGAAGTAAACGTTTCACAACCTGCTTGATCACCTTCCTTAGAAAGCGAAGAAAAGCAAACCTTTGATTGATTCAGAAAAATTCAGGAGAATACACCTGGGAAGCTCATCAGCTGCAGCACCAACGTGGATGGCATGAAAAGGGGCCTCCTCCTTTGTCACATCTGTGTGCATGAATCATAAATGTATGCACTTCATCAAATCAGGTTGGATTTAAAAGCATATTAACCAACGCAGAGGTACATTGACATGCATAACAGAAATCAAATTTTGCATTCAAGGGGTACCTACTCACAGCCACTTCATCAAATTGGAACCATTGTAGCTTGAAGCTGATATTTGGGTGTGAGAAGCTGACATTTGGGTATGAGAAGCTGACATTTGGGTGTGAGAATAAGTCTTCAAGCGAGTTGACACAACTGAAAGCACACGCACGGCACCTGCACCCTATATTGGTGCCTTCCACAAAGGAATGGCATTATAAGTCGCATATCCCACCGTCCACGTGGTCTTTTCTCTTCTTTTCTGTTGTAATACACCAAAATATCATTCTATCTGGTGCTCTGGCTGCACAGGTACGACCAGAGTGCAGGCGTTTGCAAATTATTGAGGGCAACTTACTAACTGTATCAACTAACCTTACGAAAGAAATCGGTTTGCCTGTTCATCCTTCAAGCTTGCTTGGGGCTTAAGATGGCTTTGGGTGCAATCCAACTCGTCTAAACACATATATTTATCGTCTAATGCGCCAGCCTTCCACGCTGATCCCATTTTGTCTGCTACAGTACAGACGCAAAAAGCTTAGCTACCATTCCACAATTAGCACTGCTATGCTACAACGTTGAGCAAATGAAGTAAGCGTGCCTGAAAGCGCATTCCCGTGCTCCACTCGCCACCCCTTGCCTTGCTCTTCTTGGAGGTCTGGACACGCAGTTTGGATGGAGGAAATGGAGCGCTGGGCCTGTGTAAAATTTACAAACGAGCAAAATGAGGACAACCAATGACTCACTGGTAATAAGACCACAAGGTCAAACACGTGGGTATCAGACTTCAAAAGAAAAGTGCTCGATAGCAAGGTACTCACCAGTTCAGGAACTTTTTCCAGGCCAAGAACAGAGCCTCCTGGCAACACGAGCTTAGCAAATACAGCAACCAAATAGCCAGAACCTGCATTTAGATTTGCAAGTTGCTTTCATTGGTGGTGCAAGATCAGTAAGCACCATTGAACTCCCTTGAACAAATTGCCCCCAAAACTTAAACTTGTCTATGCAGCCACAGAAATAACGGCAAACACACCAAGAAAGCTCTCAAGATCTCTTTTGCATTTTCACATTTGGCAAAAACGTGTAATCTTTCACTTCCTCCTTTCCCTCTCTCTGTAATTGGACGGCACTTTATTTGAACACACCGGATCCGACATCCAAAACTCGATTGCCAGGTTGAAGCTGCGCGTCCAGCTGCGTGTGCAATGGATAAATGGAAATGTGGCGTTGTAGACGTGTCTGCAATCAAGCAAACTCTGTGTTTATGGCATTTTTAACTATCGCTAAAGCTCCAGTGCGAGTTTGTGAGAGGTTGTGAACTGTACAATCATGGTTTGATACTTGGTTTGGTGCTTTTTGTGATTGCACACGGCTGCATGAAAACCCGCGTTCTCACTATTTCATGCTTGATAATACGCCTGTGCAGGAGTGAACACCCATGAGGTTTTCATTAGCTGCGCCATTTATGTCAAGTGTTTACACATTTTACAGCAACTACACGCATTTGACATGCCGATGCGTACACACCATTTCCAGCACAGTCGCATGCATGTGTGGAGCACTTATGGTCTGACCGTGACCGATGGGGGCAGGCTCATCTACGTAACTGAACGACTTGTTGCAAGACTTTTCGTCTATGAAGGCAGCCCTGTGACGTGCAGAATAAAAGCAATGCAAGTTTTGTAGGAAAATTATGTGACTTTACGTTTCACTCATCAAGGTTGCCTACAAGGATATGTCACTCCTAGACCCAGCTTTTCGTTGCTGAAACGGAAATAGCTCTCGCTCACCGATCTACGCCTTTCAAAGCTGCAATAGCCCTCGGGCTCGACACAAGCCTGTATGATGTAGCAAAGGAGAGTGATTAAGTGTGTGAGCTGTGTGCTGTGTGCTTTGTATTTGTGTGTGGTGTGTGTGTGTGTGTGTGTGTGTGTGTGTGTGTGTGTGTGTGTGTGTGTGTGTGGTGTATGTGTGTGTACACTTGTGTGCATGTGTGTATGCGTGTGTGCATACGTGCGTGCGTGCGTGCGTGCGAGCGTGCGTGCGTGCGAGCGAGCGTGCCAGCGTGCGTGCGTGCGTGCGTGCGTGCGTGCGTGCGTGCGCGTGCGCGTGCGCGTGCGCGTGTGCGTGTGCGTGTGCGTGTGCGTGTGCGTGTGCGTGTGCGTGTGCGTGTGCGTGTGTGTGTGTGTGTGTGTGTGTGTGTGTGTGTGTGTGTGTGTGTGTGTGTGTGTGTGTGTGTGTGTGTGTGCGCGTGTGCGTGAGCGTGTGCGTCAGCGTGTGCGTGAGCGTGTGTGTGTGCGCACCTTTGCTTTACTAGAGATTCCACCAGCGTGTGCTGAGTTCCAGTCATCTTTGCATTGTTTAACCCAAATAAATTCCGTAAATGATTCATCTCCAAAACAAATAATGCGATGATAACGCCCGCGCAAGAAAACGCGAGTTTCATATAATTCAACATCGTGTGTGTGTGTGTGTGTGATGCTGTTTTTGCGGTTTGATCTGACTTTTCGTTTTCTTGCACTTTCAAGCTGGTTACATACAAATACTATATGAAACAAACATCTTCTCGTTGAAAAAAGCATTCCAGCTTCCATGCGGAACCGAAAAAACGCAAATTGTTCGTTCTTGAGTGTGGCAGCTAGGGATAGCTGCTGCAGCAACACTGCCGGTTGCCAGCAGTTGAGCTTGGCAGAACGACCCTAAGATCTCGGCAGACATCTCATGCATTGAGATCAAGTACTGTGAGGACATTAGATTCCAGAATCAGCTGAGCATTTGGAAAGGAACAGCACAGAGGGAGCTGCTAGATCAAGCATCGAACTTGTCCATTGCTCCCCAGAGCCACCCTCATGAAAAAGTTCTTTTGTGATATAGCAAGTAACGAACGCAGGTAGAGTAAAAGGAAAGGATGTTGTTTTGTGACTTGCACCACCAATGGATGCAGAGCCACACGACATCCCTCCTGGAGGATGAAAAGAGGAAGGGCTTTCAGTGGGGATCAGGTGGTTTTGTATTCTCAAAGTGCTGTGTTGCTCCTAGTAGGATGGTAGAAAAGAAAAGGCTAAGGTAGTAGTGGTAACACAGGTAGCACGATTAAGGAAAAGAACTCACAATCCCCCCAACACAGTGTTTTTCACCGACACCTAGTGCATAAAAGACCAACAAAAAGCACAATCGCCTTGAATGATCCATTTGCCTTGCAGGAGGCCATGGCCTTTGGGGTGCAGATTTGTCCAAGCCTCAGGCTTTAATAGCCTTCCTCTGCAGATCAATTACTAGCAATTGCTTGAACATCTTGACCTTCTCCAAGGTTAGCACGCAGGCTGCCTCTGGCAGAAAAGGAGAGCCTTAACTTATTTTTTCTTCTTCAGCACGGTCCATTTAGAAGTTACACTTCCTTTTATTTATCCTAATTTTATTATTAGCTAGCTTTTGCCTTTACTGTTTTACCAATGATGCTAATTTCTGGATCGAATCTTCTTTATTACCTGGAAATCTTATCTTTATACCTTATATTATTCCTTCTTGTAACTGCATAGTATAATAAACATGTCCTTGCTAGTTGTGTGATGCCCGTGTTAACGAGTTAAAAGCTGTATCAAGAAAAATCCAACTACGGCCCTGATTGAATATCGTAATCCCCGATCAAATAGATACCTTTATCATTTCAATTGATAAAGTGATCGAGGGTAAACACGCCTGATTTAACCCTTGATTGATTTCCATCATCACAGCTCTGATTGATTTCAATCAGGCAAATAAATAGAAAAAGGCCCTCATCGATTTCAATCACACCCTGATTGCACTATTGACTGAAATGCCCGTGATTGAAATCAACCACATTCAATCAACGTCAACCATTGCATGGATTTTCTGACAATGTGAAGATTTTTGTGGGGTCCTACTTAACAGCCGATTAAACAGCTGGATTTGTTTTGCGCAATTTTTGCTTGTTGGAAAGAAAGAGGTTCCATGCGTCGTCTTTAATCAGGCGTATATCACATTTGTTTGGTTGGATGTCACTTTTTTCTGTTGGGATAGTAAAGGCAACTCTCCTTATTGGCAGACCTAGTTTGATACGTGTATGATGGGTTTCTTTTGGGGCGTGGTTGCTGGGTTGGAGTAACTATGCGTCTGGCTTGCTAAGTTTCTGCTGCTGTTGCGCTTTGAGGTTGGAAGGCAAGAGCCAGGTTGAAATCATTCCTATCTGTGTCTCCTCGGAAGGGCATATAACGCCTTGTTGTACCATCGTTGCACGACTCCCTACGCCTGCTTGTGCTAGCAAGCCTGTCTGGTATCCTGTGCACCTTATTGGATTGCTTTTAAAATCCATCCTCCAGCAGCGTTGTGCCTGTTAAAAATCATTTTATTTATAATGGGAAGATTGCAGCCTGACAGCATGCGGCAGTTGCCGTCTAGCTTCTGGCAGATGGGGCAGATTGGTGGGCCTGCTACATGGTTGCACTGAGCGGCACGCTTTCGGTTGTGTATCAGATCCGTATGGCAGAGCATGACATTTTTGTTTTCTCCAAAGGTGACACTTGCATTTCACACGAGGAACTACTAATATCTTTCTCAACATTATCTTCTTTGATCAGTTCTTGGATTTTGTACAGCATTTCGTGGACTGATGGTATTGCTGGCCAGAATATGGATGAGTGGGGATGGGCGTCGATGTTAATGTGATATCATGGCCACTTTGATTTTCCGCAGAGCACTTTGCTATGGCATCATTCCCTAGGATGCCAGCATGAGCTGGAGGTAATCTTTGAGGAGCGAGGTGGAACAAGCCACTTCGGTATAATCCTAGTTTCAGCTGTTTCAGGAATCTGGAGCTTTTGCATAGTCACACTGCACGGCTTCACCAAGTTTGGTGGACCGGCGGAGAAGGGTGGATTTGGTGGTTATAAGCCCCGTTGTTTATAGCTGATTGTGTGCTCATCACCTTACAGAGCAACACGGAATCGAACAAACAGACTGAGTAGTACTGAGCAAAAACAAACAAAACAAACAAAAAAATATAATTAGATGGATCATGATTTCCTACCGTGTACTTCATTCTCATACGCACATAATCTTATACGCACATAATCTTATAGAAATCTTCAAGTTTTCACACTGAAACCTTTCAGATTAGGGGGGGTATAGATTGTTGTGCTGAGTCTTATACTTTGCAGTGACAATTATTTGCTACGACAGCTGTCACACCCAATTGTTGGCAGTGACGATTGGTGTGATTTGGTTAGTTGGTTTTTCAGTTGAGGTTAATTTGCTTAGTCTAGTTCAATAAGCTGGAGAAGCCAGTTTATTCAAGATAGCATTTTCTGGTTTTGATGTTGCGGTTCAGCTCAGGAAACTACTTAATGCGCAGACAGATGGTTGAGTAAACTTCCCAGCCCTGGGGAGGAGAGGTGCGGCAGCCGACTAGAGTGTGTGTGGTATAGTATATGTCAGTGTGTCAAGCAAGTTGGATTTGAGAAACAGCAGAGAAAGAGAGAGAGAGAGAGAGAGAGAGAGAGAGAGAGAGAGAATCAGGAGATTTGCAGTCTGAAGTGCAGTTCCCAGCCTTTGCTCGAGAGAGACTCGACCCTGGCTTTAACCATTTATAGATTGTTGTGCTGAGTCTTATACTTTGCAGAGACAGTGATTTGCTACGACACCATGTTCGATGTTCCAGACCCTCTTGCTGTGCATGTGCTGCTCCTCACACATGAATTTAGTATATTGTTATGTGCCTCCTCATTCTTGGTATCCTCAGTGTGACGGATGTTCAGCAGCATGAAATTCATGTGCCCAAAACACACAAATGATGATCCCCCCTCTCTGATTTTATGCGGTCGGTTGATCCTGGCAGATGCTTGATGGGTTTTTACTGTTCTTTTCAGTGGTGCAACTTTTCTTCTATTTCTATTTTTTTTTGCAGGTGCTACAAGTTTGTGGCGCTACAAGAAACACTCCACACTTTTTTTACATTGCTCTAGTACTACATACTCAGCCTAGAAGTCACACTTTTTGACCGACGGCTTAATCTCCAACCTCTGAAGGTCCCCTTATGTAAATATAGATGCATCTGTGTGTGTCACTGGCAGTATGTCAGTGTGTTGGACTTGGGCTGTGCAAACCATTCCTTTTATGTGTATTAGTGCTACCAAACTCATTGATTGCTTCTTTTTACACTGTTTCCATACGCAGCCTAGCAGTCGCCCTTTTTGACTGACGGCTTAACTTGTAAACTTGTCAGTGTGTTGAAGTAAAGCCTATATAGAGAAGTAGTAGAGAAAAGGATGAGAGAGAGAGAGAGAGAGAGAGAGAGAGAGAGAGAGGAAGAGGAAGAAATACAGTTCCCTGCCTTTGCTCGAGAGAAACTTGACCCTGCCTAGCTTGAATCATGTTAGTTGAGGTGTCGAGTCTTGTACTCTGCAGTGATGTGATCTGACATCCTCTCTTATCATAGTTCTGACCCTGGTGACAAACATATTGAAGGATAAGCACCTGGACTGTTCAGGTCTTTGATGATTTTCAAGGGTTGCGGCATTGTGATTCATTTGTGCAAGCAGTGCGGAAGGGTGCTTCCATTTCTATTCAGGATTTCACTGATGATCTCAGGCACAGATTGTGGACAGTGTGGAGAGATGTTGAGGGATTGAACCCACAGGACACAATTAGCAAGCTGGCGACGTATCAATCTCTTTTTGCCGTGCCATTTTATCTCAATGTGAGTGCCCCTCTTTGTTTTGCCGAGACATTTGCATTTGGATCTGCCTCAACGTCTTCTTGCGGCTTACATTCCACAAGCCATTTTAGGCTGAGAATGTGCAAAAAAGCGAAGTCTTGGCAGACAGTACAGTGATGCAAGGCCAATATGCTCAGGCAGTTGAGGAGAGGGATCATGAGAAAGCGTGCTTCTGCCTACGTTCTATGATTGTGCACGCTGCTAGCGATTTCAAAGTGGGTATGGGCAAATAAACCAGTGTCTGTGCTCCTTTGTGTGGTAAGAATAAAGTGCGCGACCCGCCTTAGTTTGACGTCCATTGCAAAGAGAAGCAACGTTTGTTTAGAACAACGGTGCAGGATGGTCAGGTTGTACATGCGTGCAATTTGCAAAAGAAGAGTACCGTGTGCAAACCAGACGTGCTAAGCGTGCGTATACTAAGTACCAGAAGGCTGCCTTTCTGGACAAGTTATTTAACAAAAACCCTGAGCTACACGCTATGCTACGTCAGCCCAAATGCACGCAGTCAACGCCACTGACGCAACCAGCCTGGAATGCTCACCTTAATTGTCATTTCCGTCCACCAGCAGCAAGAGGTGTGCTACCGCGAGGTCTGGGGGTGGGGAGTGGATCAGCTAGAGACATGGCGGTGCTTTCATTGATTTTAAGCAAGCCGCCCTGTGCCCATAGTGGACGTGGCTGAGACATTTGATCCTTGGACTTTGACCGCTTTAGCACTCGACATGCTGATGACCTGACCCTGACAGCTAATGACCCGGTCCAATTGCAGAATAGCTGCCTGGAAAGGACTCACAGTCAATGTGCAGAAATCCTATATAGTTAATCTTCATGCGTACCGAAATTCTGCTGTTCCTGTTTTTCGTCTCTGCAATCAAGAACTTGAAGAGAGATTCTCTTACCTACCTGGGAATGTCGTTTGACAAGCACATGAACTTACACCATGCTGCGTCCCATGCTCTGAGGTCTTTTGATGCAGCTATACACACATAGAGTGAAAGAAATTGGTATTGACAATAGGATTTCTTACAGGCCTCATGCGGTATTGTGGCTTTTCAAGACATATGCATTGTCAGCTGGCATGTATGCCAGTCTGATTTGGTCTATGCAAGTTCTGGAGCACAACAATGTTTTCAGCAATCCTTTGCAGGTCGCACACATGGCGTTCTTAAAGAGAGTTTTCTTGAGAGTTAATCTACTTCTGCAAAATGGGTGAGTGCTCCGAAATTGCGCACAGGAACCCTTGCAATTTTACTGGTTCAGGTCAGCTGACAAATTTGGAATAGGATTATTGATTTAAATAGCAACATGCGATGTGATAAAAGCAGATATTTCCCTTGGGGACTCTGGTGCTTCTAATTGTTGGACTAGACAGATGAAGGACGCCTTTGGTGATTTGCATAATGGCATTATATAATAAAGTGACTTTTTACATTACAGAAACCTGAATATTTATAAATTGCGCATAGATTTGAGATTCAGGCATCAGGCAGTTTGGAGAGAGGCACATGGTCAAGACCCTTGCTCTTGTTTAAACAAATCTATGGCTTATCACGTTTGGTTTGCTTTGCCTGAGAGACCGGTTTCTGATGCACGTGCATCATTTGTCTTGCCAAAGTATTTGAATATGGTTCTGAGCAAAAATGTCATAAGGAACGCAGCTCGGTTCAGGATTCGAGGACATGGGTTGCAGTGTGAAACTTCACAGGAGATATGAGTCCGGGGAAAATCCCCTCTTATTCTCAGAGGCACAACATCAAACTCTATTTTTTCTATCTTAACTGATTGTACTGAGTATGAAGGACTCCCTTGTAAACCTTGTAAACCTTGAAGTGAAGTTGGTGTATACGACAGGAATCAAAAACAGGTGTGCACGTGTTTGCAATTTGTGAAAACGGGGATATCCAAGATGAGAGACACGTAATTTTTTCTTTGTATGGGCACCAAACATTTACGGCACCAGTTCAACCATTGATTTGATAACATTTCAGATGGTGAAATCAAATCCTGTTTTTCAACATAACGGCCCCACGGAGTGGGTCGTGAACATCCGACGACATCTTCTCTTTTTTTGACACTGTAATCGTATTTCTATCAATGCAGCACATGTTTACAAATTCATAAGTGCTCGATCTTTTTGATTGATTTTTTGTTGGACCTATAGGTCGAGCAGCCGTGCCAGGCTGGATGCCTTTGTAATCCAAACTAAACCGAACTGTTGACTGAGTTTATTTTTCATGTTATTTGCCTCCCTCATTCTTGGTATCCTCAGTGTGATAGATCCATGCTTCTTTTGTGCCCAAAACTCACAGATGATTCCCCCTCTTTGATTTTATTGTGGTCGGTTGGTCCTGGCAGATGCTTAATCGTTAACTGATTTTATGCAGTGCTGCAATGTCACAAACAGCGTTGTGCCTTTTTCCCCTTTCCAGTTTTTTTTTGCAGGTGCTACAAGTCTGGAGCTAGTACAACAACAATTATCACAGTTTTTACACGTTTTATTTACGCAGCCTTGCAGTCGCACGTTTTGACTGATGGCTGTATCTATAAATCTTGTAAAACCTGTAAACTGGCGAGGGCCAGTCACAGGCCAATCAGCCGAACAGTCTGGCTGAAGGTCCCCATGTGAATCTAAATCTAATGGATAAGCATCTGCCAGCATCTAAGAACCCCTCAAGTCCCCTGAGGCCGCAAAAAAAAGAGCAAACGCCGCGTACTGCAATGAAAAGCATTTCCCTTGAAAAGTTAGACAAATATCCATAAAATTGAATGCGGGAAATGGAAAAAGGCAAGAATCAATTGCCATTGCCAACGAAGCAGTTGAAGTTAAACATCAATTAACTGGCAGATTAACATGCATTACTCATAAAAGAATAGGAAAAAAGACGGGTTAAACTGGGCTAAACGAATGAATTGCTTGAGAGCATGAATACATGGAGAGATAAGCACATTATGCGAGTAGGTAATTATACACCTTAAATCCTGTAGCACTAGCGCTACAGAGGAAGGTCTCAATACTTCTGGCGCTTTCCTTTGCTGCCAGCGAATTGCGGGCCGCCTCCACTTTCTGTGTCATCGCGCCCATTGTTCTCACGCTTTCCATGCCCCTTTTTGCCTGAAAAGAAAGGATGAGAAAGAAATGCTTATGGAATTTTAATTAGACAAGCTCATTTCTGTCCATTCTAGGCCACCAAGAAAATGCTTGTATTTCGCTTAAGCAGCAACGTGGTAATTCTGAGTACAGAGCTTATTGGTGACGAAAGATACTGCGCTCTGTATATTGCAAAGGCACGTGAATGAAACCGCAGTGTAAAACACCAGGATAACATTTTGTGCGGTGTGCAGGGGTGCAGTAGGCATTTGCGCACGAAGCTGCCTTGATTGAATTTTAGCCTGCAACATAAGCTGCTTCCACCCAGCTGCTTCCACCCAACCCATGCTACCGACCGAAATCATGCAACATGTACACTCTCTGATTGTCCAGATCAGTGTCTCAAACACCAGCATCTATGTGCGCACAAAAAGCCCCACACCCCACACCACTCACCTCCCCCATCGCTCTCCTTCATCTGCATTGTGGCAAGCCTTTGGGCCTCCCCCACTCGTTCCAAGAGGATGAGCACTTCATCCCGCTGAGCAGGGAACTCCTCCATGCGCACGTTTATAAGGTGCTCAATCTTCTGGAACTGCTCTACGTCATACCTGTATTGAGCGGGCCCGGCACACGTTTCCGTGTCTTGGTATGTATGCAACTTCAGGATACGAGCCCAGGAATGCTTGTGACTAATGACTACAAAAGGAGTGTACGCATGTATGTTTAGGATAGGAGCCCAGAAATGCCTGCCGCATCACATGAAAATTGCCATGTGTATGCATGCAAACTCCTAGCTCTGTAGTTTTTTGATTTAATGCTAATGATTTGCAATTGGAATCATTTCCTTCCAGTCCCAAAATGAGTGGAAGCATCTATCATTTCCCGAGACAATTTTTGAGGCTTGAGCAGGGCAGCCAGGCACCCTCCTGGCTTATGTGTGGCATTGGGCAACATGCTTACTGTGTGACGAGGGTGACTGAACGACCAGACCGCCCTGCTCGTGCTGTACGCCCCACACGATGCACGTAGTCCTTTGAGTTGGAGGGCATATCGTAATTCAGCACAAGATCCACGCCTGCAATATCCAAGCCTCTGCATGCACAAACGGTTGCAATCATGCAGTTGGCAAAAAGTGCTGTTTGTGGTGATTAAGAGCAGTAATATCAGGACTTGGCAACGAGGTAAAACCAAACAGTGTGATCAAATTTTTTGCATCTTACCAAAGCACAGAGGTTGGTAAGCAAAAGGCATCTCGACCCTTTTTACTTCCTTTTCCTTTCCTTGCTCGACACGCAGTGAAAACGCACATGCACAGCACACACCTGCTTGCCACATCGGTGGCGACTAAGATGTTGCGCTCCCCTGCTTTGAACTTGTTAAGCGCGCCCAAGCGCTTTGGTTGCCCCATCTGGCCGTGGATGGGCACAGCACCAAAGCCCAGGTTGCGCAGCACAAGGGCGATGCGACGGGTGCTGTCACAGGTGCGGGTAAATATCTGGGAACAGGTGAAGATAAAGAAGATCGAAATAACATCATAATAAATGGTTTTAGATCATCAAAAGAAACCAAGGCTGATGCAGAGACATTAGGAAATTAAGGGCTGAAGTAGAAGCAACTTGCGCAGGAGGGTCGTGTGACGGGTGCTGGGTTGCGGAGGAAAGTGGGATTAGGGAGTAAGGGAATATAATATGTGTATGTGTGTACGCATAATTTAGCCAAACTCTAGTTACACAGCCGCCTGATCAAAGACATGCACTGCGAAGCAGCATGTGTCCCGGTTTAAACCAGTATTACCGAAATTATTGGTGTGCACCAGGGATGGATCATACGGCGTATTCGTATAATACGCCGTGTGGTATTTAACGCGTATTTTACCGTATTGGACAAATTGAGCCGTATTATACGATTACAAAATTTGCCGTTTTGGGCCTTTTTAGGCAATTTCCGCCCCAACAACGTCCTTTCAGTGAGCTTCCAGTGCTCCAATTATTAAGTTTATAACACATAATATACTGGAAAAGAATTGGGAACGTTTTGGGTGATTTTGGGGCGAATCGGGTCCATTTTGGGTCAAAAATCGGCACTGCCAAATTGCCTAAAATACGTTACCGTATTATTCGCGTATTGCGTATTTAATGCGTATTTTACCGTATTGAACGTCTCTGAGGTCCGTATGACCCATCCCTGGTGTGCACCCTTATGGATAGACACATGCCTTCATCATGCACCGCAAAAAGGCAACAGAGACGAAGCAAAACCCACCATGCTGGTGCATCCGCTGAGCTCGTTGAGCACAAATGCGAGGTAGCAGTCCTTGAACTTAGCAGGCAGGAACAGATATTGCTGGCGCAGCGTGTCCACTGCAAGCAGAGAGACCGGAGGTTGCAGCGGTAGGCAGGTGTGTGTTTGTATATGTACCGTTCAGCAAGTGGTGTTGCCATTTCTCAAGAGGAGGGAGGGCTCTTCATTGGCTCGACTTTCAAATTTGACAAGAGGATGTGTATCATGTATCATATGATTCATATTTGATAGCAAAGCTTAAATCGTAATTCTTGAACACCCCCTCTCACACGTGCTCCCACCTGTCGAGTACTTTGAGGCAACCTCCACCTTGACAGGCGACACCAGGCATGCGCGCTGCAGCTTTTGCACCTTGCTGGTCATGGTGGCAGAGAAGAGTTGCGTGCGACGCTCTCGAGGCACCACCTTGAGCACTTGGTCGATCTCCTGTTCAAAGTCCATGTCCAGGAGCTTGTCGGCCTCGTCCAGCACCAGGTGCTTCAGTGATTTGAGGGAGAAGCCCTGTGCGTGCGTGTGTGTGTGAGCGTGCGTGTTCTAGTGTATATGCAAGCGTGTGTCGTTTGTGTGTATGCAAGTGTGTATGTGCGTGTAAGCACAAGGACCGCGTGCGCTTCTGTATCTCTGTGGTGTTGGTGCGTGTGCATGTTAATATGTGTGTGCGCGAATGTGTATGTACGTGTATGTTTATAAGTTCATGTGCATAGTGTGTAAATCCACGTGCGTATTGGTGCACATGTGCACATTTATGTGCGTAGCGCACATGCGTGAATATGTGAGCGTGCATGTGTGTGTTATTGTGTGTGTGTATGTGCGTATGCTTGTACATGTGTGTACGTGCGTGTATGCGTATGTGTGAGTATGTGCCTATATGTGTGTACGTGTGTGTCCTGCATGCATGTATGTGCACGTGTGTGTGTGTGCGTGTGTGTGCCTGTGTGTTTGTGTACAGTTATGTGTATGTGTATGTGTGTGTGTGCGTGCGTGTGTGTATGCATGTGTGTATGTGTGTGTGCACGTGTGTGTGTATGTGTGTGTGTGTGTGTGTGCGTTTGTGTGTGCGTGTGTGTTTGTGTGTGTGTGCGTGTGTGTGTGTGTGTTTGTGTGTGTGTGTGTGTCTATGTGTGTGTGTGTGTGTGAGTGTGTGTGTGTGTGTGTGTGTGTGTGTGTGTGTGTGTGTGTTCGTCGAGTGTGTGGGGGTGTGTGCAAGTGTGTGTGCAAGTGTGTGTGTGTGTGTGTGTCTATGTGTGTGTATTAAATGAACAGTACTCACAGAGCTCCCTCCCTAGTGTGTCTGCGCAATGCAGTGTCCTCGTCGGAGCCCCTCCCCACCTTTGTGTTCGACAGGTGGTCCACCACGCGCCCCGGCGTGCCCACGATGATGTGCGGCCGCTTGGCCAGCGAGATGGCCTGCGCCATCATATCGATGCCGCCCACCAGCACGGCGCAGCGGACGCCAATCAGGGAGCCCACCGCTTCCACCTGCTCCGCAATCTGGATGGCCAGCTCACGGGTGGGGGACAGCACGAGCGCATACAGCTCCTGTGGCTTGTCCATCAGGCCCTGCAGGATGGGCAGGCTGAAGGCACCCGTTTTGCCTGACCCCGTCTGTGCCAGTCCAATCACGTCCTTGCCTGCATGCGTGTGTGTATGCGTATGTGTGTATTTGTATGCATTACATGAGGGTACACTTGCTACAGGGTAGTCCCAGGAGACAGGAGCCAAAGTGAGGCGGAGGAGCAGGTGGATTGCAAGACGTGTTGAGTAACGAAATGGGTGCTGTGCCGTGGTTTGAACGTGTGTGGGCAAATCTTTTGCCATTGTGTTACCCAGCCCTAGCACACATCATTCACGTGCCTTGTATAAGGAGAGGAATGGCTTGCTCCTGGATGGAGCTAGGCTTCTTCCATCCCAGCGTGGCTGCTGCCTCCGCGAGCTGGGTGCACAATCCCAGGGCCTCAAAAGCCTCTATTGAGCTCTTCTTTTCTGCTTCAGTCAGCTTGTCTACCTCATGCTTCATTGCTCTCTGTTTCGTGCACTGCACTGTTGAAGCGTCACTGTTGATTTACCCCGCCTTAATTATATACGCGCATTACATTGGTCTTAGTGTCAAAGGTTTTCTCAAAACTGTATTTGGTTTTCCCGTTCGATTGCCACTCGAGGAATTCCAAAAAACAATGGACAATGACACCAGGAAACTCACAAGGCACGTCCACGCCAGCTGTCCCCAATCGTAGTATACTTTGATGATCGGCCCCACGCACACAAACAAACGCTTCCACTCTCCCCCCACGCACACAGGCAGGTCATCCGGCAAGTGCATCCGGACCTTTTCGCCGATTCCCCGTTCGAGAAGCAGTGTAACTCCGAGAGCTTGAAAGTGGGTGTGACTCTGTGTACCCCATTGCATCCCTGCATCGCCATTGTGTACAAGTCAGTGGCAGCATATGACCACCACCAAAAACGCCCATCAGGGGTGGCTACTGCTGGCACTGTGACTCGCACGCGCATATGTTTGTTTGCTTTTGTGTGCACGTGTTGCTCCATGTTGCTCCACGCCCATTCGCACCCTGCAGAAGCTCAATAACTATGTGGATGAACTGGCTAAGCAGCGGCAGCCTAAGCCTGCGACCCTGGAGTTCTTTGTGCGGGATGGCACTCGGCTCAAGCCCCTTAAGGCTCAGCTCACGCCCAGCGGCAGCCTGGCCCCCCTGTTCTTTGCGTTTGGGCTCATGTCAGCTGATGACCTGGCCAATGAGGGCGGGGTGTCCTCCGCAGATGACACCAACTTCCTGGCATGGCTCCAAGACCAGGTCTCAGAGGCAGTACGCACAGCAGAGCGGCATGACGTCATGAAGTGGCACATCCGCAGGCTGAAGAGCTCTTTTGAAGAAAAGTATGGCTTAGCGTCTGTGCAGGTGTGTGTGTGTCTGTTTGTTTGTATATGCTTGTAAGCGTGTCTTAAGCGCATGTGTATGAGCAAAGAAAGTGTGTACATTAATGTGCTTAAAGTGCAAACGCTCAAGAAAAAAATTTGGCAACTTACAGATGGTCTGTAAGCGAGCATACTGTTTACAGTTTAACACCTTCATCATCTGAAGTGAAACTACAAGTACGTATACGCCTAATTACCCCTTAAACGGACAGATTGGGGCTGAGTATGCCGCTAGCCTGGACGACCAGGAGACGCAAGTGGACTCCCTCACTGCACTCGATGGTGCTGTGCAAGAGGTCACAGAGGAGAAGCAAGACCCCACCTACTTCAAGCACTTGTCCATCCAGGTGAAGAGTCATATTTATGCGTGTATGCGTGTATGCGTATGTGCTAATGTGTGTTACTGGTGTGTCACACGTTGCAGTAATGACGTGCCACACATGCGCTAGACAGTTCTCTGTCATCCATCTTCATTTTTACCAGTCCTCAGCAAAAGCATATACCTTGAGGAATGCTAAGGTCCCCCCATTTTCTACCTCACATTTGACCTTACCATTTTATACTCCCCTCTCCCCAACCTTGCCTGTTTGTCTAACGCAATGGCAACTGCTTATTTTCCAGTTGTACCACACCAGCGCCTGTCCCCAAGAAGCCTACAGCTTTGTGGACGAGAATGGCGTATTCAGCATGCGATCAGAGCACATGAAGGCGTACGTAGGGGATGATGGCTCCATCCACTTAGTGGCGAATCGCGAGACACTGAAGGAGCAAATCAATTCGCTTGACCTAAGTCGAGCACGCATGCTGACTAAGGCAAGTAGAGCCCTCCTCCTAAAGAGTGCAGTTACAGTTGCTCATAGCCATTAGTTATCCTAATTATGTTGCGGTCCTGCTTTAGTTTATCCCTCTACCTCGAGTTCCTCCCCTTTAGACAAATCAACGGTAGCGATTTTTGCACAAACACACACAGGTGCGCGCGCAAACCCACGCACACAACAGCCGTTTGTCTTATGTTTGCATGCACACGTAACCCACACAGGTATCTCTGTACTGGCTGAAGCGCGTGCGGGACCTCACCCCTGCCGTGACAAAGCTGCTGGGGGTGCGCCACGTGTGGTGCGACACAAAATCAGAGCAAAACAGCCAAAAGTTCGTGTTGTGGGCTGGTTACCTGATGGAGAAGAGGTGAGTTTATATAGCAGCAGGTAGTCCTTGTGGGCGTCCTTTGCAGAAGGGAGATAGGGAGGTATTAGATAACAGGAAAAAAGAGAGAAAGCAGAAGGGGGGGGACAGGAAGGGTGAGCTAACATGCGTTTTCTGTCCTGAGCTCAGTACGGTCAAGCAAACCTTTGCAACCCTGCCTTAGTACGTCGCTCACGTCAGCCGCTTTATCAGAATGCAACATAATGTACTTACATTTGCTGTGCAGGGAGGAGATCCAGGCTCTGTTTAAGGGCCGGAAGTTCGCTTTCTCTGTCATCGTTCATGCAGACACACAGGGGCCTCTCATCAACTTCCACCAGGTGTGTGTACGTTAAGCCGTGTGCAACGTCGGAGTCTCTTGGCTTTGCTCTGCTTTGTCACTGCTCATCAAAAAATGTCAGAGCATATTTATTACTGTCGAGTCGTGCGCAAGTGAACACATTTCCAGCTTAAATCTGAATGGTTAATGCACAGCTGCTGCCGTTAGAATTATGTATCACACACCAACAGCTTGTGCACGCAAACAGCTAAAATGTTTGCCAAACATTTGTCAAACTGTACTAGAATACCCCCTCATTACTGTAGATACAACCTTTTCATAACAAACCCCCCAAATTTCCCCTTTGCAATTTGAATTGCACCACACATGACCTTACATGGCACATGCAGTCCAGCCCCATCCTCAATGTGCGCGCTGACACCCCTGCAATGCACCTCATCAACTTCCTAGCCTCTGAAAGTGGCTCTGAAGCATCCAAGACCTCAACAGAAGTGCAGAACACGCGCGCTAAGGAAGAGGCGCTGCTGGAGCATGTGCGGCAGGTGCGTGTTGTGTGTGTCTGTGTTTGTGCGCCTGTGTGTGTGCCACGTATGCTGAGTGCGTGTGTGTATGTGTATGTGAGTGTTTGTGTGTGTCAGAAGGGGTAGGGATAGGGGTGCACGTCAGGGTTGTAAAACCGATGACACCGCGTTTCAATTTTTGAAGGCAAACAAGAAAAGGGCCGTACACGGTCAGGCAACTCTGAGCTTTTGTCTGCTGAGCAGAGCTCTATTGAGGATGTTGGTTGAAATGAATGGCGTGTTTGAGGAGGGATGCTGGATGCTCGTCCAGCTCCTTGAGTGACGCTCCGAAAGCAGGTTGGCACCAATACGCATGGCGTCCACATAGTGCCACCAGCACATGAAAGCATGGATCAGGAAATCGTCGCTGGCCCCAAATGACCTGGAATGCCAAGATTACAGAGCAGCGTGCGTGTGTTGATAACCCACATGCAAATTGCACCTATACCACAGGTGTTTGATGCTCGGTGCGTCATCAAGATCTGCATGAACGACCAAGTCAAAGAGGCTGCGATGCGCTTGCTAGACAACGCAGAAACCATCAAGAAGGTGGTGGACTTGAGGGGGGCGTGCATCGCTCTGGACGATTGCTACGAGGTGCGTTCAAGACCATAAATCTTGTGTCCTAGTTTAGCTAAAAGGAGCGGCGCTTGCTCAGGACTTCAGGTGAATGCTGCACAGTGCTCTCAATAAACTAGCTACACTCTTGAGGGGTGGCAGGTTCCTGACCCGCTTTGCTGTGCCATCAATGAAGACCTGCTGTGCCGTCAATGGAGGTTTGCTGTGCCGTCAATGGAGAGCCCCACAAACTCCACCTGAATGCTGTCCTGCTCCCCCCCCTCACCTTGGCAGGTGTGGGACTCAGGATTCATCTCCATCCCGTACAACTTCAAAATTGAGGAGCTGTCCAACATGGTGGCCAAGCTGCAGCTAGGCCAGAGCATTAACGCAAACGCATCAGAGGTACGTTGTGGTCTTGCATGCTACAAGTGTGTTCGGAGTGCAGGGATAATTGGAGCTGCACTAGGGAACACGTCAAAGCCAACATGCAGGTCCGAGTAATTGGAATATTTGAAGCATGGCAGGGGCTGTTACCTGGCACCGCAGCTTGCTTCTCTCTATGCCAGGCTTAAGACTCAAATTAAGTCAAAGCTTTTGGCTGGCAGTAACATTACAACTTGTTTCTCTGCTCTGAAGTCGCTTGGAGTATACCCGGGGCTTTGCAGAAACCTTCCTTAACGCTGCAGCAAAGAATGAGCCAACATCTTTTTTTTGCACTCTGGTGAGAATTTATAGAAAAAGACCATCTCCAAGCAGTAATGGTAACAAGGTCTTCACTTTTCTTGCAGATGAGCAACGGAAAGAAGAGTCAGCCCCAGGCCAGTAGAAGCAGTCCCCAAAACGGGGCACCATATGTCAATGGCATTCCCTCAATGGGTTCTCGTCAGCCTAGCAACAGTAGCAGCAACAGCAGCAGTAGCAGCAGTGGTGTCGGCAGCAGCAGTAGCAACAGCAGCCAGCCCACCGGCAGCACGCAGCCCAGCAACAGTACACAGCCCGCAAACAGCGTGCAGCTCAACAACATTGCCGGTCCTCAGCCCAGCAGTGTGCAGCCCCCGTCTTCCGACAGTGGAAACAGCAGCAAGCGCTCAAAGGTGGGGGCATCTGCAGGCAGGAGCAGGAGCCGCACACCCTCACGCAAGGCTGGTTTAGAACGCTGGCAGTTCCCCCTGCAACCAGGCCTGCAGCCCCCTACTCCTAGCCTGCCTGCAGTACGTACTGTGCGTGCTACTCGCTCCGCCTTGTGCTGTGCTGCTGTGCTGCAGCGGTCGCTGCCTCCCTCCTCGTGCATGCGTTTGTGTATGAGGAGGCCGGCAGCAGCAGGGGTACTGATGCGATCACAAGGAGGTAGTGTGCCAGCATGTGCGGTTCGAGGCAGGGCCCCCTTATGAGTATTTTAATGTTCAACAAAACGGATGTATGACTGTTTGCTCTGCCTGTCTCGTCAGCTGTGTTCTCTTGTCAGCTCGTACCTATCAAATGTAGCTTTGAGAAGCAGATTAAGCCTCTTCCTTACATGGGATCCTAGCTCTCTTTTGCATCCTTTTATCATCTTTCCTTTTGGTCAATGACATGGTGCGTTGCTACATGATGCTGCTTGTGCACAGACGGCAGATAGGGTGCACTCGTAAAAACCTGTACCAGTATGCACCAGAAGTCCTTCTGCTTGGTCTGTGTACAGACGTGTTCTTATTAAATTACTTGATTTCATTTGCGATTGGTTTATTTATTATCATTGCCTCTTGAAAATTGAGTCTTTCTTTCTAATTAAGTCTAGTCGTAATTTATCAGCTTCTCTGTTGGTTCCATACTAGAACAGTGCCAGGAGATTGAATTTGCTTTTTTGTGGTTCTTATCTGTTCTTATCCATGTATTCTTGTAGCAAGTCTGCACAACTTTGTCTGCTTGTTGCTCTGGGGCAAATCTCTTATCACAGTGCTATACATGAGCAGACAGCACGCTCTAAGGAAACAAAATGGGAAATTTATTAAGGTAGGTATTTGAGTTCGTTATTCAGTTGATGCGAAGAGGAGCAGAAATGCTGTATGGTGGGGACTCACACGAGTTAAAGCCAGCTCGTGACAGCCTGGCATAAATCTTTCGATCTACAAGGGACTCCCCAACAAAATGATCAACGGCAAAAAAGGAACAAGGAAAGACGAAAGCAGAGTGAAAATCACCCCCCACACCACACAAGAAAAAGGAGCCACTTTGGTATCAGGAATTGCCTCCTCAGTTGTTGAGGGGAGTAGTTCTTCACTGCCCGATGACAGCAAAGTCGTAATGGAGGTCAGGAGGGTGCGTCGCAGAGGGTTTATTGAAGAAATGCTCAGATGCCCACCAGAGGCATACCTTACCTTACCTTATCTTACCTGATTGAAGAAATGAGCGATTTAAGCCAGGGTCGAGTCTCTTGAGCAAAGGCTGGAAACTGCACTTCTGACCGCTGGCAATTCTACTTCTCTCTCTTTCTCTACTGCTTCCTTTTCCAACTTTTGCTATAACACACTGACATATACTATACCCCACAAGCACACTGGTCGGCTGCCGCGCCTTTCCTCCCCAGGGCATGCTTACCAAATGCCGCAATATCAAATCAGAAAATGCTATCTTTAATAAACCGGCTTCCCCGGCATGTGAATGAACGAGCTGGCGCCCCACAACAAGAATGGCAATGAGGAAAGCATGCCTGGTATGGACAAGTTAAGCAGCATAATTAACAGAATGCATATGGAGCTTGGGAGGTTAAATTGTGTGTGATGTAGATGGTGCCGCTCACTCCCAATAGGATGATGTGAAGGGTAGTGGACCGTGACACCTCCTTGGCAAAACGAACTTGGTTCCTATTGCGTCTATTGAGCCTCCATCACCAACCAAGCGGACACCTCTATCTACCAGGACTCCTTTGGTATCGGTTCAGAAATGCTCGGTACAAGGTACTGCATGGTAGAAAAGGAAGAGATAGTCAGTTCAGCCGTTTCTCACTTTTCCCTTTGCATCTTTGTATCTTTGTACAGCAGAAACAAGGGCCCCACATGGGCCAAAACGTTGCACTTTTTAACCAAAAGCTGTTCCTTCTTGTAAATAAAGGACCCACAGAAAGGCTGCAGGTTGCAGTAGTCGTTTCTCATTTGTTTGACTAATGAAGTACTACCTAGTGATCGAGGGTCCACATTGTTCATAGATCCATTGCAGGACAGATCTCCACATTGTTACCTGCTTGACAGGCGACGGAGGGAGATCAGGTTTTCTCAAGCCCATTACTTGAAGCAGTCCTGCAATACAGTGTGTCCTGTACCTGGTCCAGCCATCAGGGTCTGCTTCACTGACAGAACTGTATCCGGTGGTCTTTTGACCTGTGTGATCAATGTATTCCGCACATTTTGAACACGGACAGTGCAAGCGACGACGTTACAATTCCTTGTGTTCAGACTCAGTGATGCGCCAGATATGGAGTGCTGGATTGATGGATACTCAAGGTTGAGGACTGAACCATGAAGGGAAGGTAAAAAGGCTCGTACAAAAGGGGGGCGTGCACAACAAAGCACAAGGGACTTGCGACCTGAAAAGGAGAGACGGATAGGGCAACAACTGCAAGGTGCGACGCACCATCCCAGGTTATGATGTCATCCATTCGCACGCCAGCCAGTCCGATGGGAGGCTCAGCACCTCGCATGTGCAGAAACATGTTCCATGCTATGTCGTCACCTGTGATTCATTGTGAGGCGGTGAACGCTGCACATAAGGCTTGGTCACAGCACACTTTATTGTTTTTTCTTTTCTCTCGCAAAACTAGGTCAACAGCAGAGGGTGACACAGGCAATAGCGTGCATGTGGTCCTTTACATCTGAGATAGGAAGTATTTGCTGCAGGAGGAACACGACAAGCCGCCTTAGCATGTACATTTATAAATACGGCACAACAATTCCCCAACTGACTTACAGCCTTTCTGCTCACGGGAAGGGTCGTGCAGAAATTGCTTAATCCGTATAAGGAGGGGGTCGTTCTGCCGTTCTGCAAGCTGCAGCAGCTTTGTGTTTGCGATCCAGGCCTTCCCGATAACAATTCCGTACTTCTCAGGGCTGACTACGCCGGCGTCATAGCCTGTTCATGAAAAGGAAAGAGATATAGGTATACTGGTCTTATGTGAGACAGAAAAAGGGTGGAGTAGTGGCACAATGCTGCAAGCGGGCACGAGCTTTGATGCTCTGAGTCCAAACAAAGGATTAGTCGTGATTGACTTGGTATTGTCCCCCTGTAACACTGACGCCAAAGCTCGTTGGCAAGGTGCCTAGCTTTCCTTGGCGCAGTCAAAACAGCCCAAAACCGGAATTTGAAGCTAGGCACTGAAGCTGCTTTGTCATAGTACTGAGATGTGATGCACTAAATACTGGCTGTGATGAACCTTAAATTGGACTATCAAAGCCTCGAATTTCCATTCACAGACTCACCGTACACGTACTGCCCTCCCTCGTCGAGGTAGATCACCCGGTCAAAGAACCCAATCACTTGGTTTTGGTGTTTCTGCCAGATGCTGAAGCCAAACTCAAGCGTGCCCACGCCGACCGTCGTGTCATCGTCCATGTTAAACACGGCTTGTGTCAGCACTCTGCCTTGACGGCGCCATCGGTTAGTCACATCATTATTGGCCATCACCACCACCTCCACTGGTTTGGGCAGCTTGTGTGTGCGCAGGAAGTTGGGCATGCTTGAGCTTGCGTAGCTCCTTCCCTGCTCGTTGTCGTTCCAGATGACCACAATCTTGTGAAGCAAGGGCGCATGAATCAGGCTTTGAATGGCTTGGACAAGGTGCTCTGGCCTTTTAAATCTGTGTCCGTGGAACAGGCACTGTGTTTGCAAGGAATAATTGAGGACAATTTTAAAGCTAGCAGTCGGGATCCGTCAAGGAGCTCACGTCATGATCTGCACCGTAAACTTGTCCTGGATGAGGCTGCCGTTGTCAGGCATGTTGAGGTCGGCTGCCAGGCGGTTGCCTCTTGCCCTGCATGTAGGTGTTTGTGTGTGTGTGTGTGTGTGTGTGTGTGTTTTGTGTGTATTTGTGTGTATGAGTTAGTGTGTGTGAGAGAGAGTGTGTGTGTGTGTGTGTGTGTGTGTGTGCGCGTGCTCACACACACGTTATTCAGGAGTACAGGAGTACCAGACGCACAATCACCTGAAGGACGGCCTGAGCAGGCCTTGGGCAAGAGCAGCTGGGCAGACCAAGAGGAAGAGCAAGACCAACCATACGACTTTGCAGGTTTTGTCAGGCTGCCTCTGGGGATAACACGCTTTTGAAAGTGCCAGGGTTTTTCCTGCACCATTTCTGCAGCACACCTTTGTCATAGCTTCCCATCAATGCAAGCACACATGGCTGAATCACATTGCCAATGGGTAGGTGTTTGAATTTGGTAAAGTTATTAATTATGCTAAGAAACATCTGTAGTATAAGCTCTGGAAAGTGAATTCCAGAAAAAGCATGGAGAGGAGTTGGGTGCATTCTGGTGAGCTGCGCACACACACGCTTACACGCACACAGACACACACACTCGCACACGCTTACACACACACACACACACATACACACACACACACACACACACACACACACACACAAACACACACACACACACACGCACGCACGCACACACACACACACGCACACACACGCACACAAACACACACACACACACAAACACACACACA
>Ga0307963_1000088_pt1 | contig 47703 bp, 43 predicted proteins | sample OrgLakmetagen594_FD_201829 | JGI IMG/M metagenome (GOLD analysis project Ga0307963, IMG submission 201829) | Saline water microbial communities from Organic Lake, Antarctica - #594 | ecosystem: Environmental > Aquatic > Non-marine Saline and Alkaline > Saline | place: Antarctica: Organic Lake... | reverse complement strand
GACTACTTGACTACCTCCCCCCCTCATCCACCAGCTCCCTCCCCTCACCCACCCACCTGGTCCAACGCCTGTGCACGCTTCTACACAAAGGACTACTTGACTACCTCCCCCCCTCATCCACCAGCTCCCTCCCCTCACCCACCCACCTGGTCCAACGCCTGCACGTTCTTGCTGGAAGAGCTGCGGTCCAGGGACTTGCGTGGCTGGTTAGAGTAGAGTGCGGTCTTGGGGTCAGTGCACACTGCTGTGAGGATGGGCTGCCTGGGCTTGTACCTGAGGATGATTAGGTGGGTGTGGCAACAGGTGGGTGGTCGCAACAAATGGGTGGTGGAGGAAGGACGGTGGTTACATGAGTGGTGGCAAAAGTGGTTGGGTGGGTGGTGGAAAGGTTGTTTGGGTGGGTGATGGAGTGAATATGGTGGTTGGGTGCGTGCCTGAGGAGGCCAAGGCTTGTAATTGAAGGTGGTGTAGATGGTCAGGGATTGCACAAGCCTACGAGCCGTTGTACATGGCTAAGGTAGAAGAATCGTTGATGTTGGGCTAGTGGCATCGCGTGCGTCAAGAGAGTGTTATAAATGGAAGCGTGAGATGCAGTGCAGGAAAGGTGGGATGTTGGTCGAGCAAAGTATTGGACGTCTCTGAAACTGCGTGGTTGAGCTATGTATTGGACGTGTGTGTGTGTGTGTGTAGTTGAGCAAAGTATTGGACGTCTCTGAAACTGCGTGATTGAGCAATGTATTGGACGTGTGTGTGGTTGAGCAAAGTATTGGACGTCTCTGAAACTGCGTCCCTCCACATAGACCAATTCTGCAGGCCATGTAAGGCAGCAAGCAGAGGCCTCTGTTACCATCCTGGCTGCTTACTTGGCGAGCAGGCGTGCTGTCCTCCCAGTGACCGTGAATGCGATGATGAGCTTTGCATCCACTTTGTGTGCCGCTCGCACCGCTGCTGATGCTAGGGCCTCCATCTGAGAGGGCATGTGCATGCATTTTCTTGTGTTGGTATGTATGTATTTGTGTGTGCTTGTATCGAGTTTCTACGTCAATGTGTGCGCTTTGAGGATTGTGAATTTGTTGGTGTGAAATTGTGAACTGTTTTATAAGTGCAAAGTATGGAGTGTGCGCGGTAATGCAGGCGTGCACGACTTGAGCACCTTTGATGTGGTGTTGGTGTAGCATCAATTCAAGGTTTCAAAGGAGTTCATAGGTAGAAAGTACAAAAGGCACAGCAGCTTTGTTTCTGTAGCACCAATCATGCACGGTACGCTCATATTCATTATCCATGCTACCTGGTATGCAATAATAGCGTACCTTGTACCTTCCTGCTTTGCTGTGGCTGCTCAGATTTCATGGCAAGGTTTCACCGCACACATACACGCGCAAACACGCACACGTACACACACACACACACTTTTTTTTCACACACGCACCCTCTCCATCTCTGGTGCCAGTGTGAAGTAGCCTTGGGAGTCCATGAGGGAGCGGTAGAAGGCTGCAAAAAACAATGGTAGCATGTTCCATTTTCAGCGTCAGCACCCTGTCCTACAAGAACAAGTGGCCACTCAAAGCCTTGCAAAGGGGACTGGGTACGCACAGATACTCTAGCATGTGTTCAGGACGTGTGTGTATTGCATATCAAGTCCTATAATAAGGAGCAATAACGAATGGAATCAAACCTTGACAAGCACGCCACGGCAATGAATGACTGAATCAACACCACCACGCACGCACGCACCTTGGTTATCAAAGACAGCCTCAGCTGCACGACAGATGGCAGCCACAGTCTGCACAGACTCCACAGGGTACTTGCCTGCAGTGAATGATTAGACATGTGTGTGCATACTTGCCTGCAGCGAATGATTAGACGTGTGTGAATACTTGCCTGCAGTGAATAATTAGACATGTGTGTGCATACTTGCCTGCAGTGAATGATTAGACATGTGTGTGCATACTTGCCTGCAACAGAAAGCACGCGTTGATGAGAGCGTAATAGATACGGCAAAATGTTTCCAAGGTGTGAGAGTACAGTGACAAAGACACACACAAACACACACACGCTTACAACACACATGCAACTGGTACTCACCCCTGAATGTCTCTGATCCCAACAGCACACCATCAGCACCATCCAGCACTAGGTTGGCCATGTCAGTGGCTTCGGCACGAGTGGGGCGAGGAGCATCTGCATGCGTGCATCGTGTGTGCGTTTGTGTATGTTCGTCGGTGTACAAGTCGTTGTGTGTGTATATTTGTGCACATACTCTTTGGTTTTGTACGTTTGTACGTATACCTACGTGCACGTAAAAGTAATGTTTTGGCAACCTAGCTTCAATTTTCATTCTGATGACATATTTAGTACCCACGCCCCAAATTCCTCATTGCAGCATTGTTACACGACATTTGTTATGTGGCTCTGATGTAGAGGTTGATCGGTGCAAGTTCAGGAATGTCCCTGCCAAAGTGGGTGCAAAATAGGCACAAGGCCCCAAACAGCACCCCAGAATGCCAGATTTCCGGAAACGCTCGATGGTTGAAATTTTAACATGTTACATTTAAATCGGGTAGCGCGCAATGGTTTAGATGTTGAAGCAGATTACGTTCGGACCAGAAAGAGGGGTCTCTAAGTTGAAAACCTTCTTGGTACTGTTTGGGGGAACTTGGGCGCGGGGACGACCGTAAGCCACGCTATGCTTCTACACACACACACACACACACACGCACACATACACACACAAACACACACACGCACACACACGCACGCACACACACACAAACACACACGCACAGACACACAGACAGATACAAACAGACACGCACACACATACCAGTGAGTGTGTCCACCACACGTGTTACGTAGCAAGGCTTGCCCACGGCATTGGCAGCGCGCAGGAGCATCTTTTGGGCTAAGAAGACCTGTGTGCATGCAGGCATGTCAGGAGGAAGCAACAGGGGGTGAGGAAGATAGTTTCTGGACTGCACGGTCAGTGTGCAAGAAATCATTCACGGCAACAAGTGCATCAATCTGAGCACCTCCAATCCACTTTTATTTTATGTGCCTATACGCGCGTTCCCAGTGAACCCCTGCCAGACACCACGTGGTCGGCGTCAGACCAGCTCAGGTGTGGCGTCAGGTGTGGCATCAAACATCACAGGTGTGGCGTCAGGTGTGGCATCAGGTGTGGCATCAAACATCACAGGTGTGGCGTCAGGTGTGGCATCAACATCAAAGGTGTGGCGTCAGGTGTGGCGTCAGGTGTGGCGTCAGACTAAATCAGGAATCGGCCTCTCAAACTCTGGAACCCATTCTACCCATTTTTTCATTTTTTCTGCCGCGCCAGGGCCAGCCACACCTTTCATGTGCAGTGCATGCACGTGCACAGCCAGCCTGTGCTGAACACCACAGGCTTTGCCAGCTCAGAAATGAGGCCACCCCCAACCTGATAAACCCTTCAACTCATCATTCTAAAAACCAACCCACACCTTTTCGTGCGCCATGCACGTCCCCAGTGAACCTCTGCTGAACACCACCGCGTCAGCCACTTCCAAGATCTCCTGATGGTTCACTAGACCCTCCATGTCCTCTAGCTTGGCCACGATTTTGCTGCTTGCCATTCCGAGCCTGTGAGTGCGCAGGCAGCAAGGACGTGCGGTGTGTTGCTGTATTGGATTTGATTTGATAGATTTACAAGGGGACGTGTGTACGTTGCTGTATTGGAGGAACGATCAACGTGGGAACCTTGATGAAAATCGAAAAAAGGATACCCCTGCCGGCAAAGAGAGCCGGCATGACACAAGCTGGCCCAGCAAGCTTCCCACACAAATTACGCACACACACTCAAGTCATGTCAAACAAATACCACCCCCTACGCCCCTCCCCTTTCAACCAGGGTTGTTCAGTTCGGGGTACGGTCAAAAGTTCGGGTTCGCAAACTTTCACGCAATTTATCGAATTCTAAAAATGCCGTTAGTTAGCTATTAAAAGTTCGTCGAACTTTATGCCCATTTTTCAAATTTTTAGGTCCAAAATAGCCCAAAATGCAGGAAAGAGTCTTAGATGGCTGTCAAACGTTCTGATTTTTTGATTATAATATATTATATACATGTAAGACAATACAAGCATGTTTTAGACGAGTATGACCATGGAAACAAGCAAAATCCTCCATTTTCGAAATTGCACATCGAACAGTTCGAGGGTTCTAGAACTTTCACGAACTTTATCGAACCCTTGCTCCCAAAAAGTCGAACTGAACAACCCTGCTTTCAGCCCCACCCCTACTCACCGCAGTCATACGGTTTGAGTTTCATAAAGTTTGAATGAATAGGAAGGTGAACAAGCTCATTGACAAACCTCAAATCAAATCTGTAGAGTCTCCAGCTTGATTTGTTTTCTGGTTATTTGCCATCAAGCTCCAAACACGTGTACCTGTCTCTGAAAACAAACTTTTAAAATCTACCCACTTTCAGTAAGCAAATCGCCCATCACATACCTACCCACACACCCACCTATCACACACCTACCTACCCACAATACACACACACAGACACACACACACACACACACATCATACAACAAACCTCCATTATGCAAATTACCCATCACACATCGGCCTACCTACACACCCACCCATCACACAAAACACCTGCAATATGCAAATCACCACAACATACCTATTACCCATACACCCATCACACTCCTACCTACCCCTTCCCCCCACACACACATCATCATCATCATCATCAACATCATCATCAACACACTCAATGGCACCCAACACACAACACCCTTCTAATACCCACCCCGTGGCACCCCTTCATGACAAGACACCCATACAACCCACGCCACTCCCATCCCAATCTGACGACACCCACCCACCTATGCAGGAGAGACTTGCAGTTGGCCACGTCAGCAGCAGAGCGTGTGCGCGGCAGCGCGATGTAGTCCGCAGCACCTGAAGGGTGCTGGGCGACCCAAGCTGCAAGCAGCTTCGCATCCTGCGCACGCTCAAAGGCAGGAACAGACAGATTGCAGTGTGAAGTTGAAACAGCCTTCATTTTGAAATGGCACTACATTGGGTGATGCGCGCGACCGAGGCTGCAAGCAGCTTTGCATCCTGCACACGTTCAAAGGCAGGAACAGACAGATTGCAGTGAAGTTGAAACAGCCTTCATTTTGAGGCGGCACTACATTGGGTGATGCGCACGACCGAGGCTGCAAGCAGCTTTGCATCCTGCACACGTTCAAAGGCAGGAACAGACAGATTGCAGTGAAGTTGAAACAGCCTTCATTTTGATGCGGCACTACATTGGGTGCTGCGCGCGACCCAAGCTGCAAGCAGTTTTGCATCCTGCGCACGTCCAAAGGAGCAAGGAACACAGCTTATACATACAGGTAAAGCAGAACATCAACTCGTGAGGCACAAAAGTAATAATTTGATACATACACCAAAATTGGAGCAGTGCATGCATAAGCGGGATTCCTATGTTACATATTACATACGCTCATAGGCATAGGGCAAGTCTTCAATCAATTAATGAGGTACAGCACACTTTTGAAGTGTTGCTTGAGTGCTTGCTGTACGGAACTTCTTGCACTGGGTGTGCGCGTACACGAAACTGTCATACTGAACTGACCCTCCTACGTACAAATGTCACCTTAATAATTCTTGCAGTGGGGTTTTTGACCAGTTGAAGGGTTTCTTCAATGCACACTGGTGTTTGTTATTAGGGTGCAGGAGTTGCAATCCTGACGTAAACTGTTCTTTTAAGCAAGCACAGTGCCAGGCGCACAGGTGTCAGGCTCACAAGACAGTGCACAGGAGCGCAGTGTTGATTAAGATAAAAAAAGACATTGCTGTCGGACAGCAAAGCTAAGCACGGTTCTAGGCAAAATTGTACCTGTGACCTCGAAGAGTGTGTGCGTGCGTGTGTGTGTGTGTGTGTGTGTGTGTGGTGTGTGCGTGTGTGTGTACGTGTGTTTTAAGTGTGTGCGTGCGTGTGCGGTGTTTGTGCGTGTGCCTTTCTCTTACACAATGTGGTTTCACTGCCCACACAGTGCTTCTATCTCTGTTTTAAACGCACCTGCTCGGTGATTGAAGGAATTGGGTTGCGTGCTCCGGCGGCGAGCTTGACAATGAGAGACACCCCTTCTAGAGAACAGGAGTTGTTGACGGTGCAGCTGACGCAGTTGTCTTCAACCTGTTGGAGCGTGTGAGTACGTGTGTGTGTACGTGTGTGTGTACGTGCGTGTGTACGTGTGTGTACGTGTGTGTGTATGCCTTACCGTCAATTCTGCGGCATCCTTCACTTTAGCCCCCTCTCTTCAATCAAACTCTGCCACCTAGTTATAACGAGGCAGGCTGACGCGCTTGCTGCCCACGCTGGTAGATATCACCTGCCTCACAAGTCCTCCTTACAAACCACATCCAGTAGGTTCCTGCCTGCCCTCTATCAGCCTCACCCACCTGGCTGACAGTGCAGCAAGCTCGCGTGGTGCCTGTGCTAGGGGGCACTACTTGCCCCATACAAAACAAGTGACAGGCCGTCATCTCCATTTAGCAGCCTCACCCGCCTGGCTGACAGTGCAGCAAGCTCGCGTGGTGCCTGTGCTAGGGGGCATTACTTGCCCCATACGAAACAAGTAACAGGCCGTCATCTCCATTAAGCAGCCTCACCCACCTGGCTGACGGTGAGGTAAGCTGACGTGGTGTCTGCCCCAGTGAACAGGTACTGCCCCACAAAGATGAGGCTGCCTGGCTGCAGGCCATTGCCCATGAAGCTGGACTTCCAGTTAAGCGGCAGCAGCTGAGAGCTGGCCTGCTTGGTCTGGTCATTAGTGAGCACCACGGTTTGGCCGTGGGTGAGGTTGATGGGGCCGGAAGGCCTGTGTGTATGTGCATGTGTGTGTGTGTGTGTGTGTGTGTGAGAGAGAGAGAGAGAGAGAGAGAGAGAGTGAGAGAGAGAGAAAGAGAGAGAGAGAGAGATAGATAGATAGATAGAGAGTGTCTGTGTGTGAGAGCGTGTGTGTGTGTGCAGTGGCAAGATTGCATGCAACGTGTTAGGCCTAGGGAGCGTATGTTTTGATTTGAGGTGCAAGTGTGGCAGGTCATGAATAAGCTGGAGGGCCTCTGTGTGAGGCAGTCAATTGTAAGGCGTTGTGACTATTAGGATGCTAATGTGTTTGGGGTACTTTGCAGTATACATAGTTGGTGAATGAAGAATCAATGGGTTCGCGATGTCTGTGCCCTACGAAATATTAGAGTGATACAGCGGTGTTTCGTACTTGGTGCGTACACGTGTGAATGCATTGCAGGTTTGGTGGGCCAAGGTTTGTTGGGGAATCAGGGACTATGACAACAAGAGAGACCCATTATTAGCACTTGTGCTTGCGCATGTATTCTTTGCAGGGCACCCTTGTTGGCCCTGTACCACCTACTTGGCTATCGGGCATGACACACACAGACACACACACACACACAAGCGTCCTGTTTGCTACTAGAGTTTGCGCAGCCTTCACATCGCCACCACCTCATCATGAAAATGAATAGCTGAACAGCCGGCCGCGACATTGAGCAATGCAGCAGCAAAAGCATCACTGGGCAGATGTCCGTTTTCTTGGTCAGGACGTCCAGGGTTTTCAGCTGTACTATGGAGTTGTGCCTTCACCTGTTCAGGACCGCTATACTCGTAAATAGGAGTATGCTTTCACCTGTTCAAGACCGCTGAACTTATTAGCAGGAGTAGTGCCCTCACCTGTTCAGGACCTTGAGCTCTGGGCCGTGCAGCTGGAGCATCGTCGCACACAGCTTATTGGAGTTCAGCATCGCCTTCTTCAAGTTTTGAAGAGACTTGGTGTGGAAGTCCTAAAATGTGTGTGCGCATGTGTGTGTATGCATGTGTGTATTTGTGTGTGTGCGTGTGTGTGTGTGTGTGCGTGTGTTTCTGCCCATGTATGGGATGGTGTTTCTCTCTATGTGTGAGAGCATGTTATGTTTCAATGTGTTTGTGTATGCGTGTGTGCTTGTGCATGTGTGTGTATGTGCGTGTAAGCATGTGTGTTTGTAGGTGCGTGCAGGCATGTGTGTGAGGCCATGACGTGTATGATACCAATATGAGTGTCTATTTAATATGGGTTCAATGAACATTGGAAAAATGCAGGCTGGATAATTGACTATTCGTGCGCTCTGTTGTTGGTTAGCACTCATTACCTAGTCCCTTTCAGCTTCCCTTTCTGCCCCACTTACCATGTCCCCATAAGTGAAATCAAACCTTGCAATCTGCAGGGGGCGTAATCAAAAGCAAACGTTCAGGCGTGACCACGTGCCGATGTGCGCAGTGAGGGTCGGTGCTAGTCATGTAGAAGCAAGCGTGACTGTGCGTATGCTCACATGTGCTGTTGTACTGCAAGCAATTTTGAGCTAGAATGTCTACGTCGTACAGTACGTGCGTATGCTAACATAAGAAGATGCAACTGACAATGTCTGGAGCAGCAAAGTCTGGAGCAGCTCCCCCCCACCTTCATGCCCGCATGGAGCATTTGCTCCAGCACGTCAACATCCTGCGACTGAGGCCCGATCGTGCAGGCCAGGCGGGTTGAAAACACTCCATCAGAAGGGTCTGCCTGTGTGTGTGTGTGTATGCGCGCGTGTGCGTGTCTGTGAGCATGTATATGTGTGCGTACGTGTGTATGCGCATGCGCGTGTACATGCGCGTGTGCGTGCGCGTTAGTGTGCGTGTGCATTTGTGAGTGTGCGTGTTCATGCGTGTGTGCGTGCGTACGTGTATGTGTGTATATGCGTGTGCATGTGCGTGTGCTTGTATGTGCATGTGTGTGCATGTGCGTGTGTGTCCGTGTGTGTCCGTGTGTGTCTGTGTGTGTCCGTGTATGTCCGTGTGTGTGTGTATGTGTGTGTGTGTTTTTGTGTATATATTGTGCATGTGCGTGCACGTTAGTGTGCGTGTGCGTGTATGTGCATGTGCGTTTGCGTGTGCTCGTGTGTGTGTGTGCGTGTGTGTGCATGTGCGTTTGCGTGTGCTCGTGTGTATGTGTGTGTGTGTGTGTGTGTGTATGCCTGTGTGTGTGTGTTTTGTTGGTGCTTGTGATTGATTGTGAGCGTTGCCCAACACGGCTGCCCATGCTCATAAATCGATTCGGGTCTGCGTCTGTGGCGGCCGTGAGAGCAGCCAATTGGCCGGACATTGCCTCCGACAGTCGGCAAAAAAACCGAGAGCGACCGGCACTCACTATCAGGACCTCTCTGATGTCCGTGGGGAGGTCGCAGTAAATACTACTGCCTAAACCGCTCATTTCTGGGTTTTTAAAAGTTTTGGTCACCGCAGGGACTTGATCTGTCGTGGCTCTCGACGAACGTCCTTTGCCTTATTCCTTTGCGACAAGTTAGTTCCAGTCTAAAGCCTCAAATCTTATATTTTGTACTTGGATATTCTTGGACTGTTCGGCCTGCAATCACAAAAAAACAGGCACTGCAGCTTCTACTTTCAATTGAGAATTCATATACCCTTCTTTCTTTTAAGCTAGCATGCCGCGTGACATGCAGGCCACGGCGCGGTATCCCCCCATCCCACGCCACAAACCCTTCACATTCTACACTGCAGTCCGTAATGCAGATCCAGAGATGGTGGGCAAAAGAGGCCGAGAGTAGTTGCCCTAGATCTGTGGTTGCACCTTAACTGCAGATCATCCAGCCGTACATGTTGAAAATTGCTCGTGCAGCTGGCCAAAATCATGGCCGCAGACCCTTTCTTTGTGACCCAAGACAACGGTGCTGGCGCACCCCTCCACTTTGCTACCACATACCGGCATCTGGACATGGTGCGTGTTTGGTCATTATGTTTCTAAAACAAGTGCCACGTCTGAGACCGCATGTTTTGCAGTGACCTGTTAGGCGTTCACACTATTTGGAAAACAAAATTCCCCTTGCATTATCTATCCTGTTCCAGGTGCACCATCTGCTGAACAATGGTGCAGAAGTAAACCAGGGGGACCAGAGGGGCCTCACCGCCCTTCATCGTGCTGGCCACCTGGTGCGTGAGGATGTGTACTACTGTAGGGCCTCAGTCGATGATCGTGCATAAAACCATCTAGCGCATACTCGTAATAAGCTGAGTCTAACTAGTTACGCTGTTCCTCCCCTTTTGTCCAGGCACACTTGGATGGGTACATGGAGATGTACGAGTACTTGCTGGTGAGTTCACCAGCCCTACTGCTAGCACATTTAAAGGCTGTAACATTCATCTCACCAAAAGCAGGAGCATGATGGCAGGGGTTGTTGTTGTGAGTAGAAGCCATTGTTACTTGTTACATTTCAGATTGGTCAGTGTTCATAAGCGCAAAATGTTCAATTGCGTGCCTGTTACAAGCTGATGTTTGTAAAGCACACAAAAAAGCTGGAAACTCCTGCATTTTATTCCTTCACAGTCCCGCGGTGCCGACCCAAGCATCAAAGCAAAAGAGTTTGAGCCATACCTAGCACCAGGCAGATGCCCAGTGCCATCAGATATGGCCTGCGACGAGGAGATAGGAGAAGCGCTCAAGCTGATTGAGGCGCGCTACAAGGCCGTCCCCAAGGTTTGCCTTACTTTGTTGCGGGCAATGTTTCAAGCACAGGCCTCCTGTGTACTGAAATGAGATCACGGCAATTCGTGATGATGATCCCTTGCAAATTGCGTGTTAAACTGGAATCACAAATCACGATCTGTGCATGCCACTTTTCACAAACTGGGTGTTGATTCTTGCATGCGTACAATTTAGGTAGCAAAAGTAACAAAGTGCTCTAAAATCATTCACACCTGCCTGTGTTGTATCTCACCCGTAACATTGATGCTGACACCTGTAGCTCTAATGCTGAGGGACGAGAGACACATTCATCAGCTGGTCAAAATAATGCCCTCTGTTTGCTATATGAATTGTGTAGGGGTTGGCCATAACTGTATATACACACCGTATATGACTGTATGTATGGTGATTCCCCTGCCAAAAAATTGTATATACACCGTATATACCTATAAATGTATGGTTCTGGCCAACCCTAAAATTGTGTCACCCTGAAATGAATAACGGGCAGGCTAGCGTGCCTCACCCTGACATTGGAGACTGGTGGGCCCTCTATGATTACGGGCTTGAGGCGATCAAAGCGTGGCCCCTTGACTTCAAGCCGAGCTACCCTGAAGAGATGAGGAGACAGGTAGATGGCCTCTCACGATTGTTATGGTCATCTGATCATTGGAAAGTCACCAAACTTATATGCAACGTGTCGTCTCAGATGTTATCAATCAGGTTGTATGCCACCTTTTATTGCAGCGTGAGCAGAAGCAGCTTGCCGAGCGACGTGCAGCCAAGGCTGAGCAGCGCACAAAGTTTTTGAAGGAGCTCGAGACCAACGGGCCTGAAGCAGCAAGCGCACTGGCTGCCTTATTTCGAGCTGCGGCTTTGAAGTACGTGTTTTTGATGTTTTGATGACAGTAGGAGTCATCTTGTTGCTGGATCAAACAGTTGTAGCACAGCAACGAGTGTCCCTGAACATTGACGGTCCATGCAAAGCTTCCTTAACGCTGGTTATCAGTAAGTAGGTTGAGCCAATACACAAGGCTCGTGTGAATTTGGAAGGAATACCTAAGGAATTAATTGAAGCAGCAGTGTTAAGGGTACTCACTGCCACGCTGCATGTCTGCAGGGATAAGGCAGGCAAGGAGGAGTCCACTGCGCCTAGCGGACCTGATCCCTCAAAACCCCTTGTGGCTTTTCTATTCCCTGGACAGGGCAGCCAGGTAATGGCTGGACAAATTTTGAGCTGGGCTAAATGTATCAGGTGTCAAGCCAGTCAGAAAAGGCTTCATGAAAATGCGGCAAGATCTATATGACCCGATCTAGAAACTGCGTGCCTGATGATGAGCAGCAAGTGATATGGATCAAGCACTTGTCAAGGGAACAAAAAACGGCTGGTCAAGAAATTAAAGAGGAGGATCTTGTGTAACTTGGGAGAAGGCACGTGTGTGTAAGTTGGTGTATGTGTGTTGGTGATCAGGTCCATTTGTAGCATGCACAGCAAGGTGCCCATTCTGGCATGTGCAGGTGCAATGGATGAGTGCCAGCTGCCTTCCTCCTCGTTTCTGGGTTGCAGGAAAATGTGTGTGTTGGGTCTGTGATACCCTGCTTTTGCACGTGTCCTGGAAACTTCCACAGCACCCCAGCAAAACAATCCTTACCTGCCCTACAAAAAAAAATGTGGTGTACGCTGAAGCTGTCTGCATTTGCAGTTTTCCATCGTTTGGTCATTGAGTACGCAAACGCTCATTGCATTAGCACACGCCCAAAGTGAAAGTCCAAACTGTGTTTTGTATCTGGCGCATGATCAGGGGATGGGATTTGCACAGCACTCGTGTGTATGGCCATCAGATTTTGTGTGTTGCAAGCGTTCACGAGGCAGCCAGTGTCTAGGCTCCCCCTCCGTCCGCTGACTAAAAAAGCCTTACCAATACGAGTTGCAACCTTGAAAGTATGCCAACCATGGCAGCAAAAAGATGGAGTAGCTGCCATCTGAAAGTCTACCGGTCTGTGTTCAGACTCGTTAAGGTCACAGGTGGAAATCGCACATAACATCAGACAAGATACTAGGGGTGTGCTCTTAGAGAAGGGGAAAATAAGGAAAAAATATCCATACTTCAGGTCCATAAGAATTGGAAAAATGAAGAAAGTTTTGCAATGCTACAAGCTTCCTTGGCAGATCTTCTGACAATGCAAGTTTAAAAGCACCATAGCAAGCAAAAATAACACACATTGCGTGATCCAGGATGTGGGCATGCTTGCCCAGACAAAGGATATCCCTGCTGTCCAGAACATGCTTGAAGCTGCAAACCGCATCCTGGGCTATGATCTGCTCGATCGCTGCACAAACGGTGAGCACTCGTCCTTTGTGTCTGCACTGCAAGTACACTGCGTGTTAAGACGCAAAATTAAAGTCTTTGTACACACATTGCGACGCATGGCACTTCTGCAGCTGCACATACTCACATACTTAAAAGTACAGTACAAACGGCTTGTTTCCTCATCTCTGTTTCTCCACACCACCGATAAAATGGCAGGCACCAAGGCAGACCTGGATGACACAGAAGTGGCGCAGCCAGCTCTGTTTGTAGCCGGCCTTGCTGCTGCAGAGCGCCTTCGTGCACAAGTGAGTGCAAAAGCCTTGGTCAAAGGTTGATTTCTCATGCTCGCACAGCTGCAAACACCCCATTAGGGACATCTGCACAGCCGCGTGACCACTGCTCTATTTGTGTATGGGATACAATTCCTGAGGATGAAGTTCACTGTGTTGCTGGTCAATGGGGTGTATTAGGATGAAAAGCTCTGCTGTCAATGCATCTGTTTATCATGCTAAGTTTCTCTCCTCTGCTTCTGGTGTCTCTTCAGGATCCCTTGGCGTTTGCCTCGTGTGGCGCAGCAGCTGGACTGTCACTTGGAGAATACAGTGCTCTTGTGTTTGCTGGGGCCATGAGTTTCGAGGATGGGTTCAAGGTGAGGGTTGCTAATGACACTGACTGATTTCTGCAGCTCAACGTTGTGAATAGCACTGCCCGCTGCAAGTGCTTTGATCTTGCAGGTAAGTAAAGCTGGCCAACAAAAATAAAAAGCAAATAAGAAACTACGCAAGGCAGTGAAAAACTATTCCCCACATAAATTAAAGAATAAGCCATTTTTATACAGGGTACCTTTGAAAATCTCTCACCAAAGAACAGAGAGAATAAAGATCAGGAGGGTTTAGGCTTGGCCTGAAACCGGCCCCTGATCATAGTTGGAATTGCCAACATTAAATCGTTACAGTATGCACGACAGGAGGACCTGCTCCGGCTCGGATCCACCGAATGTTGGAGGGGAACCTACACTTGGCCAACCATTCAGGACAGACTCAAAAGCACTGCCCAAACACTCTGCCAAAAAATTGAAGAGAGAGAAAGCTGCCTACAAAAAATTGAGAAAACTGGCTAAAGATAGCTGGGCCGTTGTCACCCTTACTTGCCAACTAAGAAAGCAAGAAGCGATGTTCTAGAGGCAAGGAAGAGGGTAAAACTAAACCTAAACACTGACTAAAGCCCGGGTGTAAAAAGGACAGTTCCCACAGCGCAAGCTGTGGTAAGACAGTTCCATACAACATTCGGTTGCACTCGCCTCCAAGAACCTGAGCACTTCTGCAGCAAGCTGCAGAGTACTCTGCAGTTTCTTCTGTATTAGGTGTGTGTTAGGTTCTGGTGAGTTGCACCAGTGAAGCTCAAAGCAGCTGCATTGGGCATCTGCTTCATGAGCTAGCTAGCACGTAACTGTCCTGTGTAATTTCTCTGCATCGCATCTTGGGTGAGCAAGTTGTATTCGCTTGTGAATGCAATGGCAGCAACGGTCACGAAAAAGACTTTGCAGTGCTTCCATGCTTCCAAGTTCGTTGAGCAATTGGCAGCCTCTTTTTGCTAAACAGCAGCAACTCAGCTGAAAAGGCCTGAGATAAAAATAAGCCTTCAAGTCTCAAGATAGTGATTTCATTTACAAGCTATCAAGCTTAATGAGAGTGATGTCATTAGCACAACAGAAGCCATCAGGTTTCCTCTCGATCATTGATAATGTGTCTCTCCTTATCCTTATGCTTTTCAACACGGACACACAGCTGAGCTCTTTGCCAATTCAGTTGCTACCTATATTGCTTGCGTGTCTATCTTTCTATGTACAGGTCGTAAAGCAACGAGCACATTCCATGGCTGCTGCAGCTCGCTCGTCCGGTGACGCCCCTCACGGCATGCTGTCTGTCGTGGGTTTGCCTGATACTGACCTCGAGGACATTTGCAAGTGAGAGCAACCCTCTTTCATTCCAGAGCAGATTACAGATGGAACTGAGGTTAAGAATGATTATAAGCTAAGTGAAACATTACTGTTGACTCTTTTGTCCTTAAATCAAGAGCTCAATCAATCTGGAGGCACACAATTATCTTAGTTCAATTGCATTTGTTTGCTGTTGCAGGGACTCCATTGCTGCAGTAGGCAAAGCAGGGACAGTTTGCCAGCTTGCAAACATGCTGTTTCCCCAGGTATGTTAAGCGTGAAAAAATTTAAACTGCTATACTTCAGCTCCACTTTTGAAATAAATTGCTTTCCCCCTACAGACACCTGTACCAAAAAGTGCTTGCGCTACTCCCTATATGATTCTTCCCCTTAAGTATATATGCTGACACATCTTCAATACGTCCTAGGGACGTGTGGTGTCTGGCCACGTGGCAGCCCTCGAGCATGCGGCGGGGATGGCAAAGGCTCGGGGTGCACTGAAAGCACAGTAAGTGGCGAGGGAGTGGAGATGGGCATTCCAGGGGGGCTTAGTTCACAGGGGTACCATGGACCACATTTACACAAAGCAGAGCAAGCAAACATTACTGAAATTTTTGGCTGTAGGTTTTATGGGTAAATGGTGCCAGTAGTCATCAGGAAACTGCTTCTACGATTGATTTCAAAATTAAATTGCCGCCAGATAGGCTTTTGGCATATTTGCAGACTCTACGCATACTTGCAGGCTTTTGGCGGTGAGCGGTGCTTTCCACACACCTCTGATGGAGCCTGCACGTGCCGCACTGGCAAAGGTACGTGTAACAGATACCAGCTCCTATAGACACTCCAGATGCATTACCAATTACCTACCATAATATAGTAAGCAGGAAAGGGAGCCCTGAGTGAGTGTGCACAGGCAGACCAAGCAACTTAATTTGGAAGCTCCCAATAATCCAATCACTCCCTGATCAACAACAGGTTCTAGCAGAAGTGCCTGTCCACCCCCCACGCATTCCCGTGCTGAGCAACGTGACTTTCAAGCCCTTTCCAAATGATGGCCAGCAGATCAGGGAGCTTCTGGCACGTCAGCTAGTGGAACCTGTGCAGGTGGGGAGTTAATTAAACTGAACAAAAGTTGCAAGAGCACTTTGTAGTGCAGATTCAGGCTTTGGTTGACGATGGTCAGTATCTGCCATTGATCTTTATTCTGCTTGCAAAAACATCACACAGTAACTATACCCAGTAGACCTGTTGAGTCACAGTGTAACACTTGAATATCGGTTTTTGGAGTGAAGCGAGGTGATGTAACTCATACCACTGCTTTATATCTGTAACCTCTTGAGCTTCTCCATTTTTTTAACCCCTTGGTCCTCAACTCTTCCATCTCAATTTTTCTGCTTTTATCCTTCTAGACTGGGCAGTTGTGGACCCTAGTATTTTTGACTACCGTAGAAGTAGTTCTCGTAAACACTTTACCACTTCATCACGATGTAAGCAAAAAACAAACGTGTTTTCCTGACCAGCCTTGTTTTGCATCCCAACAAAAATGGACGTCAACCGGTGATTCACACATGTCCCTGTATTGCGTGCCCTTACAGTGGCAAGCGCTGCTGACAGAGCTTACCCAGAACAGTCTTTCCCTCATGCCACCTGGTGCAACTCCATCTGCTGGCCCTGTGAGCCTGTACGAGCTTGGTAGGTCATTGTCACTGTGTGACCTTGGTAGGTCAATGCCACTGAATGATGTTTCCAATAGGTCTTTGGTAATCAGAGGGGGGGGATATCTGGCTTTTTTTGTCGGATACAAACTCATATAAACTATGTTTTTCCTTGTGTGCCTACAGGTCCTGGCCAACAGATCAAAGCTATGGTCCGGCGCATTAATGGAGATGCGTGGAAGGCGATGACAAACCTGTCTAGCTAGGTTGTTTGTCCCCGTGAGAGGTGGTTTGCCCTTATAGGCACCATTCCATTCCGCTATTCATTACTTGCCATGCAGATATTTGTAGTTCAACAATGCTGTGTGCCTTGTTTGTATGCATACAGATATGATGCCATAGCAAGCAATTCAGCGATCTAGTGAGGACAAATTGGATGTTTGATTGGTTTAATGCCTGTTTCTTGTTGGAAGAGAATGCAAAAATTGTCATTGCTGCATGGATCAAGTCCTGTTTTAAGCAGCTACAAACATAAGCAAACTTGCCTAAAAAACGAAGGAAAGCAGCAAGGATTGGGGGAAAACTTTGTCTCCAAAGGCCCCTGGGAGTGGTTTTTCATCATCACTGCGTAGCTTTCATTTCTTTTCTATCTGAAGAAATTTGTCCTAAACTGCTGTTCCACATTTGATGCACAAGACGTGACTAAAACCTTCCGGTTAACAAATTTTGACCGGAACCAGAAAGATAGGCACCATTCACGCTCTTTCAGCTAAGAGGAACCCACCTGGTAGCTTCAAACATCCGTCTCCTGATCACAATTAGAACCGGAAAAGTCAACGACATAAGCGAATTATAAGCAAGAGCAATTTGCACATTTCGCATAATTTGCAGTTATTTGCGTGGAATTCGGCTGTGCGCCAAGACAGGCCCTGTCTCCTTGGAATACGTCAGTACTCACTAGCAAAAACAAAGTGTAACGAAAAGGACTGAGCTTCGAAATACCGGATGCGGATATATCGGATTCGGATACCATCAGAGGCAAATCCAGAGTATATATATCGTTACACAAAAACAAATATTTTGTGCTGTCTAATAAATCGAGAACGATCAGTTTTCAACTTGCATTTGATTAAAACCACAACCGGTGGCACAGGTGGCAAGATTGATATTTTATTACGCTAATCATAAATAACGAATACTTAATACAAGGAAATGGGGTACATACGAGGGGAAATCTGTTTGCGATTCGGGGGCGGGAAAACGTGGCAAATAATCTAGAGTCTTCTTTATTTCTCAGTCTCGAATTCTGGGCTATGTGAATTTCGCCCGGTCACGCAATGTGACAGTTGAAAGCATAGGTAAAATTTTATTACTTAAATGTCAGAAGACCATGGCACTTGTTAACACGTTGTTTTTCCCTCTCACCTTGTGCCTGCTTGTCCTATCACAAGGTGTGGAGTGGAAGCAATGTGCACCTGCAGGCGCACCAATCGAGGTTCAGGTGTGTGCTGGTTGTGTGCACTTCTGCAGCTCTTGATATTCCATAATTGGGCGACAGGATTCAGCGCTCCTCACCATTATTTAACAGGAGGTGATATTGATTCCCGAATCTCCTCGCAAAGGTCATCCGCTAGGAATCTTCATTCGAGGTAATGTGATGTGTATGTACGCTTCAGCTGTGACTTTCTTAAGCACCTGAAATGCACATCAAGTGCGAGGGTTCCAGTTGCTAATAAAGCCGTGTTCACGGTACTGTCATCAGTCAAGATTACAAGACCTCCTGACAGACACGTTGATCACCTTGTTAGGTCAACTCTCTGGGCATGCCAAGCAAATTGAAGGTGAGTAGTGGGAGGGGAAGTTTGCAATCAAATAATTACAGAATCCTCATCATCTCTCGTCCTTGAATCAAATTCATGGCTGATTGATTAGTATATCCTTCTCTCTTACGCCCCTTTTCCCACAGGCGGTACTCTAAGTGTATCAGTGTACTATCTTGGCATTAATGTGGTAAGGTCCAACACATAAACAGAAGAAGAGGTTAAAAAACGATGTCCAGTTTGTCAAGATTTTAACCTTCTGTCCACGTGCAGTACTCCCACTCGGCGGACCTGTGCAACAACCTCCCTTGTCCCGTTCTACCATTTGGTGAAGTGGAGCTTAATAGTACGCAGGTGAGCTCCTTCTTTAGCTCTTTTATAGTGGCACTTTTTCCAGATAAATGATGAGGACAAGAGAGGGAAGGAGGGCTTCTCTCTCACCCTCATTTTCTCTGTCTCTTTAAAGCTCTCTAGCCTTTTATCATTGTTGCTAAATTTTACAGCCGAGTTGTTTTTTTGGGCTCATCCCTTGCGCCTATGGCTAAAAACTGAAGAGCAATGGCATAGAACACAAGCTCCCTTTTACTTCCAGTTTGCTCCTCGTATCTATTTACCTGACCTTCTGTCTCGCATTATTCCACGTAGCCTCCCATTTTAACTCTCAATGACGATACATTTAAATGCATCTTCTCTGGTAGGCGATGCCGGTATGGGCGCCATCTGGATCCTACAGCATGCGGTGCGGTTGGGAAGGGAAGGGCCAATACAAATTGTTGGTGTATGGTTATAACATGTGAGAAACTAGAAGGTGCTTAGGTGCAACAGCTCAAAAAGAAGGACTCTGAGTCATTTTTGCAAGATAAGGTGTGATATGTCAAGTACTGTCCTTGAACATCCGCACTGACACCTGCCCACAAAACAGGTTTCAAGGAAAGCAGAGAGCAGAGGAGGACGGGGAGGAGGTTTTGTTGTGCACCGATATCTGGTATAGCATGCATTCAGATACCCAAGACGTTGCTCTTGAGGTGAGCTGTCTTGCGCAGCAGAAGTGTTCACACCAGACCGTCTAATGCCTTTACACGCACACGCACATACACACACGCAAATACATGCTCTCTCTCTCTCTCTCTCACACACACACACACACATACAAACACACACACACTCATGTTTGCTTGCTTTCACATGCTTGTATGCAAAATTGTACACAGAATACAAAAGAGTCATACACACCCTACTCATACGAGTGTTGCAAGTTGTGCCCTTTTAATCACATGGTGCAGATAGCTTTGTTGTGTGTGCAGGCAAACTCAACTTGCTTGATCATCACACATGCACATGTAGGATATGGATGATGAGCACTTTGATGACCATTTAGGTAATTTTGATGACCATTTTGAAGAACTGTAATAAGCCAGGGTTGCACAGAGATATTGGAGGCGCCAATTTACTTACGGTTTGTTGAAGTAGAGCTACTACTATTTTTGCATCCAATGCAACCCTCCGATGAGTTTTAAGACACCAGCATGTATATGTAATTATGCTGTATTGCTGTATTGCGTTCATCTTGTTGTTTCCTGGTATGTAGCTAGGCAAATGAACATAATAATGGCAAGGTGAGCTAATAAAGAAGCGTGTATATAGAATTTTCTACTGCTTTCCCCTCAAGTCGTTTCGTTGCACGTTTTTTCACCACGAGATATGGTTTGAAATGTATGCATGGCAAAATGATAGACGATGAACTGGCTGGTCTGACATTCAAAAGGAAAGCAGGTAGAGGTAATGTGGTGTTGTTCGTCTGAAGCCGACACAGCCTTTTCTCTACCTTTATTCTTGCCACAGGATTACTTTGTCCGCAGTACCTTCTCTTAGAAAGGACCGAAACGCATGATTTCTAAAATTTCCCACCTGTAAACAAATGGTTTATTAATGTCATTTAATAAGCTGTGAAGCTTCCTTGAAACGACATAGGCACAATTGAGGAAAAGTTTACAGAGCAGCTGCTTGGAAAGCATGAGGGAAATGCCTGGCACACCGGGTATTGCAAGCTTACAGCCTGGGTTCAAGCAGTTTTGCGAGGCTGGTCAAAATAATCACGGAGTGATAATCACTTCTCCTCATGAGTCTTGGTACTGGATGTTATCACCTTCACCAGAGCAGACAAAAATGTAGGGCTTAAATGTTGGGCCTGGCAAGGCGTGTAAGAAGGATAATATTTCCCCAGAGGGGGTCAATGGAGCAAATGTCCAAATATGTGCCCTTTTTGCACTCGGAAGCCAGCTATCCACTGCCCCTTTATTCGATTGGTACCATTTTTGCTTTAAATTGAAGCTGGCATTATGAGTTACACGAGGATATGCTTAAATTCATGTGGGTCGCTCTGTGTGCAAATTGGCAGGGCTGAAAGCCCACAGTGGCCACCAAAACCCTAAGAAGGTGCATGGGAAAACAGCATATGTTGGCCCACATCCCCAACTAGTTGACCGTTTCACTCCATTTCTTCTGCAATGATGTCTGTTTATTATTAGGACTCTATAACACCAAAAATCATGTGATTTGGTAATGTGGGTGGCCTGCTATGGAGATTTTGTGGTGAAAAATAGGATTCACGCCACGGGCAATTAGACGCGTGCGCCGGAACTGGCTAGTTTCAAGCTCAGGTGTTATAAGCAGCTACTTCTGGGTCCTGAGCTTGAAAATAGGCCAGTTCCGGCGCAAATACTCTAGCCACATTCCTAAAGTACCCCTGTTTGGGACCTCAGATGACTACCTCTGGGATTTTTTGTAGGTGCTATAACTATGAGTCTGGTACAACACAATTATTACAATGTTTGCCCGCATATGTCCGCAGCCTAGATATCGCACTTTCTGACTGATGGCTATATCTGCAACATCTTAAAAAAGACAAAGAATTAACGGAGCTCCAGGCACTAAAAGCTACAGAAAGTTGTCAAGCACAGGAACACTGCTGAGCTATGCTTAGAATCAAATAGAATACACGCTTCAGCCAGACTGCTAGCCTCACACCTGTTGCACTCTACAAAACGTCAATTTGTCTGATACGCACAAATGAAAGAGCCTAGCTTCTACTATTTTAGCAGTTTTTTGAGCGGAAAAGTACACAGGTTACCGCAAGCAGGTTACCGCAAGCAGGGTACAGAGGGTGGCATTCAACTCTACGCGGTGATCCATCACTAACACCAGATGTCATTTAAGGCTCATGCACTCCCATGCAAAAGCTTTCCATACAGTCTTTCTAAAGCTTTAAAAAGAAGTGGTGCCCTGCTTCTCCACGTGCTCCTCCTCCTCTTCTAGAGCCGGGCCCCAGACCGAGGCCGAGGGGGCCACCACCTGCATACATAAACGGACAGTGGAACAAGACGCCAGAGACCATATAAGGTGCAGGTTAAAAAGCAAGCATTCAGGGTCCTGAAGACCCTCGCTTGTCTGAGTATTGCGCCTCACTGTTCTGAGTTAGAGTCTGCTCTGTGAGCAAGAAACGCCCCCCATCCCCCAAACCTGAAAATTGCCAGGCATTGGGCGTTTGTGGCATTATAGCCTGATGTTTGGCAAACATATCAAGTATTGAGCCCCCAAAAATCTACACAACAGCTCTCTTGTCATTTTAATTCCTATTTGATACCACCCTATTCATGTTATAAACCATCGTAGGTTTTGTGTACACACTCCTCAACTTTTAAAAGCGGACGTGGGGCAGAGAGTGATTTGCTAGGGCGCTGACCTGTAAAGTTGGCCTGCACACCACAGCAAATTGAGCATGCGCAATTAAACGCCAAGCTCCATAATCTACGACCACAAAATTCTGAGGCACAAACAAAGTGGAGCTTGCCAATTTGAAGGCATGTGAGCCACAGAGCACATTAGGCTAACGTTGCCCAGTATAAGCCCTCGATTGCCCCTCTGGTACAAACCTACCTCCTCTGCGAGACCCAATCGCCAGCGGGTCAATGGAGGGGCCCCCACCTGGAAGACCACTTGGAAGTCCACCTGGATTGAGGATAAGGGCAGGTGGATGCTGGTGTTTGACTGTTAGGATAAGGGTTTAGGGCAAAGGTTCAGGGTTAAGGGTTTATAAACCTAACACTAAGTGGTTTATAGAAGCTCAAGCTCAAGCAACAACATACTTTTACGAAATGTGGCAATCTGCGTTACATCATGATTTTCTCCCACAGCTCTTTTGCGCTATGGGCACTACAAAGGCACACACATCATAGCAAGGAAATTTAGGCTTGTGCCTAGCCAAGTAGAAAAAGCTGCCTGAATCAAGGGCACTGGTTACACGTTACACTAGATGGAGTTTGAACCTTTGAACTTAAGATCCTTCCACCTAATCACTCCTTCCACCCTAATGCCCCAGTCTATTGCCTTCATCATAAACCCTACTCTGTATATCATTTTAGTAATTTGTGCCTACCTATATGTTCATCCTTTTTATATAGTATTTTGTATTAAAATTTCGAACCCACCGCCAAACATGCCAAAAGAGGGGGATGCCAGACCGCCAAAGCCGGGGCCTCCGGGAAGCCTGTCATAATCCCCGCCTGCATTTGTTTAATGTTACGGAGAAGATTGTTAGATGTAGCCACGCAAGACCAAGCAACAAACAACTTATTTCCTGTATTATTGCAGCAAGATGTAGAAGAGGGAGAGGCAGAAGGATTTCCTGGTGAAAGGAGTGGACCAGCGGGAGCAGGTGCCGTTGTTCGGACACACTTTGCCAAGCCACTTAGTTTCACACATACAAACGCTGGCTAAGTTGACACCTTCAATTTTTATGGAGTCTGTACGGTAGGCAGCCTCCAAAGGGTTGCAACAAAAGCAACGTGGCTTGATATAACAGCCATGCGTACGTACGTACTTACGTGCACATTCCTCAGGCATTAAGGAGGGGAAGGGAAAAGGGACACAGCTAGGCCTCATTGATAATCATGTTATAATGTTTACCTCACGTTGCCCATCCTTCATGCGCAATGGTGTCCTCAAGATATCCTAACAGCTGCCGCTGTATACCCACCAAAAGGAAGAAAACATAAGGTGTACCCTGACATCTTGCAGGATCCCGTGTCCACCTTTCTTTTCACTGGCAAAAGACACGGGACGTGCTGAACCTTAAAGCTGACACCCTATTTACCTATGATGTTGGGGGGGTAAGTGGGGCCCCTGCTGGGGAATGCAGGGCCAGGCATGGGTGGGCCGAAACCCGGTCGAAGGTGTGACTGCGCCCGCGCACGCTGCTGGCGCTGTTTGCGTGCCTGTTTGTGCGCAGTTGTGCACAGTTGTGGTTTGTGTCGATACATGATGATGATAATTGATGTGTCTGAATGCAAGGTAAGCCCCCAAGGCTAGCTCTTCCTTTTTCATAACATGCACCTTTTCCAGAGCATGCACCTCATCCACAGCATGCACTTCTGACTATGTGGATGTGCAATAGGACCATAAAAAGGCAATGCACTGGTTTCAAGTCACTCGATACCGCAATAAGGTTTGCTGCAGATCAAATTCGGATCTCTGGCGGTGAAAACCTAGGTTCTTGCATAGAAATGCATCAAAACACCCCGCAACACTCGCACGTTCACGCACGCATCACACTTATTTGAAATCCACACCCTGATTCTAACTCACACTTAAACACACACTTAATACACACACAGACACTCACAAAAGCAAACACACACATACGTGCAAGCATAAGCACAGACAAACGCAAGTACGCACAAGTACATGCACACACATATACATACACGCACACACATACCTGCCACTGGACAGCAAATGCTTGCTTGTACCCCAAGCGCTCAGCCATGCTCCGCTCTTCTAGGCTGGCACTGGGGAATTCGCGAAGGAACGCAGGCTTCCACAAGTGATCTGCAGACGCCAGCTGGCGCAGCTCTTTGCAGGTACTTGCAAGCGAGGACAGGTCACGCACCTGCATAGCGTGTCAGCAAAAGGCATGTAAGTTTAAGAACAAATTTGTGCATACGTTACGAATGAAATGCGAGTTACAAGCTTGACAAGCATTCTCTACAGACGCTCTCTGCAGGTGCAGGTGCAGGTGCAGGTGCAGGTGCGGTTGCAGGTGCAAAAGCAGGAGAAGACAAATTTTGATTGCGTGCGTTGGCTTTTTGGTGCTTTGGTTACAAAAGACGGGCACTGATTGACTGACGTGTGGGTACATAGCAACTGCCACAACCTGATCAGAGTCAATTCATGTCCCCTAAGGTGGACAACTGAAACACTGTGCATGCTGGTCAAGAATAAAGCTAGAAACTAGCTCTTGCTCAGACGTAAGCCCCTGTACACCGCAAGCACCTCCTCTCTCTTGCACACAGCAACTTGGTCACAGTTAAGTTCAGCACGTTTCTCCCTATTAATTCCTTCTGGCCTGATCATAGTACTTGACGCGACTTAAGGGCAGCTCCCACAGAATTGCATATTGGAGATGCTGGCAGAGATGCTGGATCATGAGACAATTCAATAATTCAGAGCACGGAGCATTCAAGGGTACCTCTAGGATGGACATCACTGAGTCCTTGAGCTCCAATGGTAGTGCTTGAAGCCCTACGGGCGGGAGCAAGTCCACAGCCTGCAAGGACAGTGCGTGCACAAAGGGGGTTTGGCTGTTCACAAATAAATCAAGTCCACAGCCTGCAAGGACAGTGCGTGCACGAAGGGGGAAAATGCTGTGCAAGCACGAGGTTTGGCTGTTCACAAATGATTCAAGTCCACAGCCTGCAAGGACATTGCGTGCACGGAGGGGGAAATGGCTGTGCAAGCACGGGGTTTGGCAATTAGTGAAAAGCACCAAAGCTGCAGTTACAAATATTGAGTGCCTGGAGATTCCGAACACAGACTTGTTAAAAGAAGATACCTTTTCTAGTATCTAGAGCTTTATCTAGTGGATATAATGGATAACAGCAACAACACGGCTCACTCATCAAAACCCATACAAAATGCATGCCTGCCTGCATGTGTGAGTGTGTGTGTGTCGGTGTGTGTCTGTGTGTGTCTGTGTGCGCGCGTGCCATACTGCACGCAAGAGCTCACCTGGAAAGACTTACTCAACAGCCACAGAGCCAGATCGTCCGAAAGGAGTCTCCACAAAGAGCGCAGGTCCTTATAGACACCTGCAATGTGGCAGAGAGAGGCCAGAAGCACGGCCAGCAACCACCCATTAACTCAAACAGAACTCAAAACAAAGCACAGCATCTTTCGTGAAAGAGTTCACACAATTAACGAGAGGCTGTGTGATAAATAGTGCCTGGCAAACACTTTGTAAAGCATTCATAACATGCAACATATTACACATACCAGGCATATCCTGTGGTGGGGAGTGGTACTGTTTTACTCAACACCTTCCGTAATTTACGTGGGGGAACCTACACTGTCTGCCAAATTCTCTCCAGTTTTTTTACATGTATCAAGGGTGATCACACTCTCACGGATCACAGCTACGCACGCACACAGCCACGCACGCACAACCACGCACGCACACACACACACTCACACACACTCACATACACACACACGTGCCAAGAGACATCACAGCACACAACACCACAGGTACCACTCACATGTGCCGCGCGACATCGCAGCACACGCACACCAGGCGAATGCACCACACGCACCAGGGCTGATCACACCACTGCTGCTCTCCTGCTGAAGCCGGCTGGCATCCACAGAGGCATAGGTGTCCAAATGGAGGGTCTTGACTTCTGAACCCTTGCTCTGTGCCTGGTTTTGCCCTGCAACCGGAGAGGGACTTTCTCCAATTATCATTGCAGATGCACGGAAGAAGGTTGTGACTGTTTGTGCTGCCTTGCTTCTGCCCTCTGCCCGTGAAAAACCAGATGTATGTTTAGTGTGGTCAGGCTCCAGCTGTGAAAGCACCAAGTAGCATTTAAAACCATAGAGCAAGAGGCAACTAGCTTCCACATCTGCTTCTTATTTGTACGCACACAAGCAAGAATACATGCAAACACGTAAATAAGTTAAGACACACACACATACACACACACACATCACGCAACGCACACCTTCAGCTTCAGGCCCCATCGTCGTGGAATGCACCAGCAGGGATTGTCCAACAAACACACCAGACACACACAAACAAACATACATGTGCACACAAAGCACAAAGCACACCTTCAGGCTCCGCTGTCGTGGCATGCACCAGCAGGAAGCGGCCCATGGGGACGGCGGCCACGACACAGCGAGGCACAGGGGGGGGGGAGGCTGCTGCAGCTGTGACAGCTGGTGTGCTGAGACTGCTCTGCTGTACGCTGCTCGAACCCGGAATGCTTTGTGAGGAGCTGCTGCTGCTGCCAGAGCACCAGATAAACTCCATGCGGCTTGTGCCACTCTTGGAGAGTGTGGGCAGCGCTGCAGGGGAGGAAGGTGGTCGTAGGTGCTGCTGTTCCGGCTTCTGCTCCTGTTGCGGCTGCTCCTGCTGTTGGTGCTCGCCTGCTGATGCATCCACGAACCCAAGCTCAAGCATGGCAGCATGCACGACTAGCAGCAGGAGGTGGTGGGGGGAAGGGTTTGAGAGGGTTTGAGGGAGGGCTGCTAGGGAGTGAGAGAGCTGGGTGTTATCGAAGAGGGAAGGTGCTGGTGCTGGTGCCTGCAGAGTAGTGCAGTGTGGTTCACAGATCACAGACAGAGGGGATGAAAGGGACGGGAAAGGGGTGAAAAGCCGGGAGTACAGACAGGAATTGGGGACACAGAGGAATGTTCAGACCCCCTGACACAAGCAATCATGGAACCTCAGGGCTACAAGGGTAGCGTGAGCAGCGTGACCTGTGCGCTATATGGATGGGACAAGTGGAATGAGGCATTGAATGAGACAAGTGGAAGGAATTACAGGAAGCTGGAAAGGTGTGGGAGCAGCATGCCCTCGGTTCGTACAAATGTAACAGGCGTGTATGTGCCTGCTCGTGTGAGTGCCCATGAGCAGATGGGCACAAGACACCACAGATGCACTGAACAGTTTGCGGCTTCTCACCGCACGATCTGGGTTGTCCACCTCCATCATCGTCGCTGGTGCGTCATCCCATGCAGAGGTGCAGGCCTTTTGAGCTGCAGGAGAAGGAGCTGACGTGGGTGAGGGCAAGGGGCCGTTCCCACTCCCACCTGGCAATACCCAAAGGAGGTCGCCAGAACAGAGGCCTAGGCTTTGAAGCGTGGCTCCAGGGTCTCCTGATAGAGGGCTCTGCACACAGTGGGGGAGAGGCGCACGTGTGTGTATGTGTGTGTGTGCGTGTGTGTGTGTGTGTGTGTGTGTGCGCGTGTGTGCGTGTGTGCGTGTGTGTGTGTGTGCGTGTGCGTGTGCGTGTGCGTGTGTGTGTGTGTGTGTGTGTGTGTACATGCACCCACCTTCTTGTTCAACGAAAGCTCAATTTCAATGTTTTCAATGGGTTGCTGAGAGAAGAGCTGTGCTTTGATAGCTTGTGCAGCTTGAAACAGCGAGACTGAACCGTCCAGCTCAATTCTGTGGGTTGTGCTCTCCTGAAACAGTTTGAGCTTTAGCTTGATGGAAGGCATTGCACAAATGTAATTTTTTATTTTGTGTGGCATGGAAGGTTGAATTCTCTGATGCTTTGCTCATGACCTGTGCATAGTATCAGGTGGAGATGGACTCAGAGGATGACTGCATGGTGGAGGACTTAGAGGACGGCTCAACTAGTGAGGATGAGTCAGTGTCAAAAGCATACGTCAGTCAAAGCCAGACAGTGCTTTCACTGGAGGCGACCGGAAGGTACGGCAGGCATTATACGTGCACAAAGGCAGGCACACGCGTGTGCGTGCGCGCGCGCACACACACACACACACACATACACACACACGAGCGCGCACACACACACACACGCACGCACACACACACATGCACATACACACACACACACACACACACATGCGCGCATGTGTGTAACACAAATACTCACATACATTTACACGCAGCTAGTGCACTTATGCACAAGCATGCAAATGCAATTGCAAATACAAAAACTCACAGAGAGCATTTGCACCCCATACTAATGGGTATAAATCCCCCCCCCACACGCCCACACATACGCACACGCACACACACACGCTCCCACACACACGCATACATACACCAAGCACATAGTACTCACATGCATCACACACAGCTAATGCGCACATGCACAACCACGCAAATACACATACAGCGTACATTCACACCCCACATGCACACATTAATCACCATGAACACATATACACACTCACACACAACACATACCCAAATTCAGGGTTTTTCTTGTTTCCCGTGTTGAGAGAGCATCTGGAGGCTACAGGTAGTGCACTGTTGGGTGTATGTATGTATACGTGTGTGTACGTATGTATGTCTATGCTTGTGTCTGCGTGTGTTTGTGTGTGTATGTCTGTGTGCGAGTGTGTGTGTATGAGTGTGCGCACGTGCTTGATTGGATCCATTCACTATGTGCTGTGAAAGCTAACACGTTCCGCTTTCCATTTTATCAGGCCTCACTTCTTGTTCAACGGCACCTTGGTCGAGGTGCTCCCTGGGCATTCTGGAGGTGTGTGTGTGTGTGCGTGTGTGTGCGCATGTATTTTCAAGGAAAGAGGCATTTGTGAGAGCAAGCACTGTCGGTAATTACCAAAGAAATCAGTACAGCACGCCATATTTGTTCTTCAGCGCACTGCGTGGCAGAATGAGTATTTACGTCCTCCTCTCGCTCTGACCTCTTCCTTGCCCATCTACTAGATGTCCATTTGCTGCCTTGCTACCTTCATGTAGCTGCGTTAGCGCTGTCACTGCCAAGTACTTATGAATGTTACTGCGTTTACTTGTAAAATCACGTGTTGCTGTGCTTGTAAAACGTGCAGAAAGCTGATAAACATATGAACGCTGTGTTTGTGACTGAACATGCAGAGAGACCACGACTGGTACAGGTCCTAAATACCAAGGAACTGCAGCTGTCGCTTCGATATGAGCCCCCTTCTCCCAAATTCACTCGCTCAGTCCATGGAATAGACATGGTCAGCTACAGGTAAGCTACCGGCATTTAGTATACCAGAGAGAGGGCTACCTGGGCAAGCGTCTCAAAGTGTTCTATTTGTTGCATTTGAGGGGTTCACATATCACTTAATTGAATTCGAACCAACATAGCTTTAACGCTGATTTCTAACTCAAGCTGAAGTTATAAGCCAGCAGGGCATGTGCTCAGATCCCTGCAAATTGCCCGGCATACAGATTGACAGGGCTGAACGCTCATTGAGTATATTGGGTACCCAACCCTAGTGCTGTGCTTTCCATGCGAAACTGTGTGCACACTCACTTCTTATCCACCACATAATATTTTCACTCTTTGTCTATCTTTATGTCAGTCAAGAATTTGACTGCCAAAAAGCGGTGGTATATCTGTCTGCAAGGTTTGACAGCAAAAAGTGAGGACCAAAAAGGCGCCTCCCAGTACTGAAGGAGTTAGCTAAGCTGAGTTGCTGTAACATGCATAAGTAAAGTACGATTTACTTATCGCTCATTCTTCCAATTAACCATTTTGGCTGCTACGCTACATTTGGTATCGAAGCCGAGGTTCTCGATTCGAGTCCTTCGGCCTGCAAAAACGGTGTTTCCCCCCCCCCATTTTATTCACCGCTCCAAGTGGACTCCGTCTAAATTAAAAGCCACTATCATGTAAAAACCGTACAGGTTTAGGGGGCTGTGATATGCTTACGAGGACGCAAGCACTTGAGGGTGGGGCGAATGTAACATGCATAAGTAAAGTATGATTTACTTATCGCTCATTCATCCGGTTAACCATTTTGGCCGCTACGCTACAGTTGCTAATCCAGGAATCCACACAACAGAGCCAAGATGGAAGGCTGCAAGCCAGTGGGGCACGTGCCCTACAATTATTCTGAAACCATGCCCATTTTTGGCCTCCAATACCCCCCTCTGATATCACAGCTTTCATACCACCTCATGATATTGTGTATTGTGTATTGGGTCCAAAGTTATGTAATTCCTTCTTACTCCAAGGTACCAAGGCAGTTAGCATGATTCATTTGTGAGTCTTTGGGTTTTGCGAGCCAGGTAAACCTTAATTTGCAAGCTTTGCAAACTATTTCAAAATGTCCGTGCTCTCTGTGTGTACCTCACATTTGAATGGGGATGCAAGGTGCATTTTATCAGGATCTGCAGGCTCCAGTCAAAAAAAGGCTACCGTACCTTTGCGTACTCACCCCGGTGCCCAAATCTCAGAAATATTAAAGGCAACTCCGGGTAACCCGTAAATAAAGATTTTAGCCTTCCCTGCACCAACCCCGGTGGGCATTTAGCCCAGCCTGTGCCTGTACAAGTGTGTGTGTGTGCGTGCACATGCGCGTTTGTGCTTGTGCATGTGTGTTTCTGTTTCACGTTGTTGTGCATGTGCGTGTGCGTGTGCATGTGCATGTGCGTGTGCATGTGTGCTTCTGCTTCACGCTGAGCCCGCTCCTCTTTTGCCTGCTGCAGCCTGGCTAAGTTGGCTTTCTGCTGCTCCTCCTTTTGCTGCTGCAACACTGCTTTTTCCTGCTGTAGTTGCCGACTTGACGAAAAAGCTTTTAACCGTCCGCTGGAACACACCTTTGGGCGCAACCGGTGCTGCTGACGCTGGGGCTGGTGTTGGTGCTGGGGCTGGGGCGGGGCCTGAGAGGGGGGCAGGGGGGCTTTTTCCGCTCATCGCTGTTCAGCCACCCACCAAACTTTATTTTTGCCAAACCCTGGAAACCCCGGAGCCTCTGAATATTTTACGATATCACGCCGGAGGGCAAAAAACGTTATTTACCCGGGGTGAGTTAAGAAAGGTACGGTAGCCTGTGCTATGTTTGAATTTTGGAGTAATGCGAGGTCCAAATGCAAGTGGGCCAAATATAAATTTAAGATACTCCCGGTAACTTTACCTGCCAACAACCTGAACATGTATGATCACCAGTAGTGGTGCTGGGAGTGCATAGCTATGCATCGTATACACACACTACGATCTCACTGCAGTTGCTAAGGTCCACATTAGTATGTACACGTATAGTATGTACAGCACTAAATACAAAAGCCTTCAGGACTCGTGGATGCATGCATGCATGCGTGCATCAGCAAAGAAACTCAAAAGGGGCAAACGAAGCGACCCCACGAACATGTTCAACTCACTTCAGAGGTGAACCAGATGCTTTGTCAACAAAGCCTTAACACTTATGTAGCCTTGTGCATCAAACTTAGGCGTTGCTAACCAGCATCTTTTCCGCTTACCAGCATACTTGTCATTATCGTTCTTGCATAATTGATTGAACGCCACCATACTGTGAAGAAATGCAGCAACCCCTGCCATGCTACTCACTTGCATCGTCTTACCGGCAAGCGCTCGCTGTCGGCTCGGAAAAAAAGGCCAGCAATAAATCATAGGGAAATAGAAGAGTATCGTGATCTGAGGTGCCACGTGTATTTCACGTTGCATTACTTCTTTATGTAAAACCCTTGATATTATTGATAAAGTAAATCCAACAGCCTGTAATGTGTGAGACTCTCTTAGTTTTGAGCAATTTATTACAACTTGCACTTTGCTGTGGGTTCAATCTGTACTGCAGGCTAAAGCTGCTGGATGACCAAGAGTTCATTTACTTGCAACGAGGCTTGCCCAAGGTCATGGTCTTAGATGAGCACATTAGGGCCGTTAGTTGGGGGCAGCTACAACTCGTGTTTCACACTGACCAGCAGCTGGCTTCATTCTTGAAAGTGCTCAGGTGTGTGTGTATGTGTGTGTGTCTGTTCCCTCCAAGAAGAGTCTGTTCAAGGAAAGAGGCTCAAGTCATTAAATCGGTGTGCTGTCGGGTGCTTCCATGGGATCTAAATTTAAAGATTGCTCCGAAAAGATGAACAAAATGAACACAAATACACAACGAGTTAGAACACAAATATCTTGTCCAATTACAGGCATGTGGAAGTGGTGCACGATCAGCTTTGGCCCAGGAGCGTCGCTGCTCTGTGGGGTGTGGAGGAGAAAGGAGCCAGCCAGCGCCCGGTGCACCTAGCCAGCTCATCTAGCAAACTGGGGCAAGGGCTGAGTTGCTCACAGGGCCAGATAGGTGGGTGGACACGTGACGGGCTTGCGTTACGGGTTACGGAGCACAGAGTACAATATGCGCTTTTGTAAGTAGGGGGGGAGTACCAAATAAAGCGGTGTGGAAATTTTAAAAACTGCGTTCAAAATCCTGCCAATAACTGTTAAATTCTGCGCTTGGACAAAGTAAAGCTTCACGGCTTGGTGTTTCTCTCGTTGGCTTTGTACCTCTCCACCTGGTCCCACAAAGGAAACAGCATCCCAGATATCATGGTCAATGCCAACGTAGAAACTAAAGCGCTCACCATCTTGCGGTCGTTCTGTTCCTTACAATTTACGCAGGAACCGACACATTACTTACAAGGGGCGCAGCTTGGGTGCAGCAGCACAAGACAGCTTGTGTGCTTGCCTCTGCCGCCACTGGCACCCTTCTTCTGACCGCTGCGTATTTCTTAGGCAGGGGCAGTAGAGAGGGCAAATACCTTAGAACTTAGTGAGGAAGGGATGTAGTTTTTATATTGTGTATATATCCTTGGCCATCATAAAATCTATTTGCTTGATTCCTGCATCATTGTACCTTACTTCTCAGTGGCAGCTCGGTTCCTGCTGCTGCTTTGACTCTGCTTATTCTTTAGGCACGCATTTCATTTGGATGTCATTGAATGTTGTTGGGGACCGTGTTGCTGTTTGATCCCAAACTAGAGGAGGTGTCGTATTTGAATAAGAATGGTTACAATGATTACAATAGATGACTTTCAGTCAGGTTGTTTGATCTCGTTTAAGGCTGCTTTATGTGCAGCTTGTGCACAGACGAGTGTACAGAAAGTGGATCTCCACAAGTAAGATCCCTGTTGCAGTAAACGGCAACCAAATGACAACCATTGAACCATCCATCAGCATTGGCAATGATTACACACCTTCACAACCTCCTGGCAGAGTCTTAACCTTTATCACCAATTTGGTCCTTGACGAAGGATTTGAAAGCTTGACACAAACTATTTCAGTACTGTATCAGAGGTGCATCTGCACTAGAAAACTAAGCAACATTGCAATGCCAAACAGTTGAAAAGGTGTGATTCTAGGTGCTATAACCACACAACCACCTTTCCAAACCAGCCACGTTAATTATCCTCTCTACTCTTGTTAGCTCTCTACTCGCTACTGGTTGCGTGGTTGCCGTTGGGAGAGTGGCATTCTTTGTTAATAGAAAAGCAAAAGGGCGTGGTGGTTTGATAATAAAAGGTAATAAGGAAATGCCCGACTCAAAAATTTTACATGAGATATCAAACGCCGGTACCCCCTGTAACAAAGAGCATAGCACTACAAAGGTCAGACGGGCATCATGCAGAAAAAAGAAACTGAGCGCATATTAGGTAAGAGAAAGGCTTGCTTGAAAGCTCTACACTGGGAGGACTAGCAGCTCATTAATATGATAGTAGGAGCACTCCCGTGCTAGCACCAAAAAGCCACATAATGCGAAAATCAAGTTAAAAAAGCTTAATAAGGATAAGGAGGGTCAGGGAAGGTTAAGAACCTCCACCAGACGTAGAGTCTTACTTTCACAACCAGTATAGGGCAGGTGCGGTGTGTGTGCAGAGCATGCACACCCACACCTTGGCTGCTATTGTTGCAAACGAAGTCAAACATCAGCTTCACATAGCAAGCAAAAATATCAATAAGAGGGTTTAATTGAAAAGTAGCATAGACGCTATATTCACTATCAGCATGGAATGGGATTGAAGACGATAAGACATGATAATTTGTATCAGCGGGACAGAAGAGTATCAATTCAGCCAGACAAGCACACCACATAGCGTCTGTAACAGCCCCTCACAAAATTGCTGATCAGTTGCGCGGCAGGGTCCTATTTCTGGTACTGGAATTGCACAAGTCAATTTGCACGATTTGTTACCAGAAATTGGAAAGGAGGTGTCAGTGAGAAATGTAAAAATTTGCAAAATGGTATGCTTAGTTCCCATTACTTGATGTCAATATTTTAAAACCTTTCACCATAAAACCACCACAGAACCCACAGTTACATAAGCAATGGTCATTCTTTCAAGCAACCATTCTCTCATCATATAAAGGCTAAATGCTTTGTGACGGCCTAGAGCAATTACTTGATTCCTTTCACTTGCATAGAACGCTCGCAGTCAAGTCAGTTTATAAATTGAACGTCAGGCGCATCTCGCCCTGGAATGGAAATTAACCTACGCCACAGCACTCACCACTCATTACTCTGAACCCACAGCACTCACCACTCTTAACCCACAGCATTCAATACCCACAGCGCTCACCACTCACTACTCCTAACCCATTATATTTTATCCCTGCCCAAAATGGGAATCGACCCACATCACGACACTCACCACTCTTAACTCTCAACCCATTAAATTCCATCAGTGCTCAAAACACTTCCTCCAGAGCAATTTTAATTGCAGCTGTACGTACTTATTTGCCAGAAGCCCATTCAATACTATGCCCAGTGCGTACACAACCACAACAGCAGTGCACCAATTGATCCTTCCCGTCAGTCTGAGCCGCCTTCCGGTGATGTGCGGGGTCTGAGAGGCTGCCACTTGTTGTGGAGGAGCGTCACAAAAGACCAGCACATGCAGTAGGCGGATTGCATCTGTAATGAATGAAGCACACAAGTTTTGTTTATGTGCCTTGTGTGCCTTGTTTGTGTGCCTTGTTTGTGTGCCTAAGCACTTTTTCACAGGCGCCGGTGATCAGGCACCGCAGATGCAAGATAAGGTAGGTTGGATGGAAGAACGTTTCCAGCCAAGGTAGAACATGCTGCTCTACGTTAAGGCTTGAAGTGCTTGTTGGGGGACGTGTGTTCACACAAGATGACAGGTACTCACACATTATGGCAGAGCATTGCAGATCTTACGGTGTTGTACCTTCATGAGTCATGAGCTTACTAGCTACCAGGGCGCAGCCTGCTGGTAGTTTTGGGGTTTGATTAGCACTCCACCCTTCTGCAAACCATGTCTATTGCCAAACATGCGTCTTTTCATTGATTGATGCCAGACAATTGAACATTACGGACCTCAGACGTACCCTAGGCAATTGCCGGCCCTGCTAAAAAAGGGGATTATCAAAGTCTCAGCCCCGTAGAACCGTACTATCACAACAGGCACAGGGCGAACGTGGACGCAAACAAAGATCTTGGCCTACCTGTTCTAGAGACGAGTAGGTACGCGTCAGGCAGGTGGTTGCTGTCCTCCTCAACCTTTTCCTCCTCCACCTTAGTCATGTCCACCTACACAAAGAGGCAGGGTCATAGGACAGAACAAGCTTTGGCCTGGATGCAAACTCACTCCCAACTGGCTTTTGAGTAGCTTGCATCCATCTACAAGCATGGAAACAAGGTCATTGCTCTTCTTCCATGGTGCATTAGCCTTTTGAATCAGAGCAACTCGACAGAAGTCCAAGCAAACACCTACCTCCACGACCAATAAGCAGCGCAGCCTAGTTCCAAGGCTAGAGCACTTCCACGTGTCGGCTGGCAGCGAGAAGGCGTACGCCACACTGTGCTTTGTGCTGCATGCGGCCGTAGTGTGCTTTGTTCAGTCAAGAATCAGCACTCGATTAAAACACGCGTGGACGGGTTGGCAGTGGAAGGTTACACAACGCTACCTGGTGCTGCATAATTCATGAAGTCCCGTTTCATTCCAGCATTGGCTTCCTTTCTTGCCCAAATTGTCTGCAGAGCCGGTTACTTCATAATCTACTGCATGCGCTAATTGTAAATGGTCCTTCCAATCCCTGATGTTGCAGCGAAAAGCTTGTCTTGGCATGCACACACACACACACAATTGTTCCATCTTTTTATCAATCCTACTAGCTGGTGCATGTAAAGCTTACCTAGGCACAATTTGATGTGCAAACACAAATGGCACAGCCGACCAAATTACACGCGCAATCACTATGAATTCTAACCTTAGGTAGATGCCCTCCCCGTGGGCTGCACCCGTGCGCTGCAAGCGTGTGCCACTGAGGTTGAGCAGACCTGCGAGTGGCGTGAGCACGGTTTTAAAGCCGCTAGTACCAACCCCTGGCCGTGTTGATGCCATCTAGAGGTAACTGGCAGTCAGGGTTCAGCGTGATGGTTTGATGTGGCTGCCACATAGACAGCTGTGGCTTCCTCTCACACAACTACAACTTAGATCTCGGTAGCAAACAGAAGAGGCAAGGTACACCCCTAGTTCCTTCCCTTTCCCTTTCCTTCATATCTGTTTCGTCAGGGTCTGATTAGTTGGAGGACAATGCGATGTAAACCGCAAGCACAGTGCAAAAAACTACTTGCTGACACAGGTGCCAGGGCCGGTCCTGATCTGACCTGAATTCAATATGGAGTGGAGGTTCTCAAAAGAAGTGCCGTGATAGGCGATCACAGGCTGCTGGGCGGTCACGGACGTGGAGCTCTCCAGTGAAAAAAACGCAGAGGGTTCTTGGTTCACCTCAAACGCAGGGGGGCAAACCCCTGGCTGGATCTGTTGGAGCTGCTCAGCAAATGTCGTTGCGCTGATCGGGCGGCAGTTCAGCTGTCGCCGGCTGTCAGGTAAGAGCAGCCAAGTTAGTACGGCTATGCTGGTCCGCGGGAGGGCCTGGAGTTGACGATGTAATCCCTCATCATCCACATCGTCACTCCTCAAGAGGTTTCCAACTTGGTCAAGTGCATACAAGCATGCTGCAAGAGTGAATGGAATGTTATCTATTTAGTGCGTGGATGGGTGGTTAAAGTGGCGACAGCATATGATGTTGTATTTTAAATGCTTACCATAGAAGTCCTTTTCCCCAGATTCGGTCTTGAACAGGTGTGAGGGGAAAGGTGTTGCAACTACATACAATAGAGTTTGAACAAGACGTTTGGATCCAGCAAGTAAAAAGGATGTCTCCAGGTTGCGAAAACCCATGCAAGTCTTACTTGTCGGCCTTCGGTGATGCATCAGCGCCGAGCTAAAAGCGGCCAACTGCGCGTGTTTGTTGTGAATGTGTGTGTGTGTGTGTATGCGTGTGTATGTGTGTGTGTGTGTGTGTGTGTGTGTGTGTGTGTGTGTGTGTGTGTGCGCGCGTGTGTGTGCATGTGTATGTGTGAGCGCATGAATGTGTGTGTGTGCATGTTTGTGTAAGTATGTGCATATTAGTCAAGTCATCTAGTACCTGAAGTTCTGCGTTGGCCGGGTTTGATATTAAATTGGTGGCTAGCGTTTCCATGCTTCCACGATTTTTATCAACATTAAAACATTAAACCTTTACTCACGAAAGTGAGAGCAAAAATGTTGACCCTGGTTTGACCACGTTCGTTCTGAGTGTGTTGCCCTCCTGCTTGCGGCATCACCTCTGCTACAGTCCTTTTGGACCAGAGGCCCTGCCCCATTAGGAGCAAATGTCAGCAGTTGCGCCCATCACGCAAGACGAACACGCACTGTACCACAACCTATGCCTGCTGGGCGTGTCAAGTCAAGCAGCCAAAAACGGCATTGAAATTGTCTGCCAGTCCTTCAGGAAGCCAAACCCCAGAGCCTTGGAGCTGGTGCTGTTCTACTTGTACGCAGCCATATGTGGGGAGGCTAAAGCGAACAAGGTGGGCTCTAGCTGCATCACCACGCTCACCCAAACACGTGAACACATGCAAACATACATACCTACACAACATACACGAACACGGACACACATATACATAAACACACATTCTCACACACACACACACACCACAATTCTCTTGAGACATGCGCATACGTACACACACACATGCATGCACTCGTGGCACACACATGCGTGCACTCATACGCTTGAAAACACATGCATTTACATTCACACACACACATACACACACACACGCGTGCCACATCCAGGAGTTTCGAGGCATGTGTCCCATCCCAGACAAGAGCCAAAGCAAGGAGTTCAACCAGGTGTGCTTCCTTTTCGTTTCTTTTACCATCTAGAATAGCGCGGTCAACAAGCACAATGCAACTGGAAAGAAAGATATCGAAAACCGTACCAGCACATCTCAGCACATTTTCCTGCATCCTCTGGCATGTACCGAGTGCTGAGACGTGTGAGCTCTGCTGTGACCTGTGTGTCAAGCGCTTAGGGCAGGCCATATACGGTGTGCATACGATGAGATTAACAGGGAAATTACCATACCTTCGGTCAAACTTCTTATGTCACGTGGTGTAAATACACGGTTCTGGCCTCCATACTTTTTTGTTGTTGCTTGCAGAAAGTGACTGAGTGGTTCAGGGAGCTTAAAGACAAGCACCAGCTGGACAGCATAGGCTCCATGACGGCTTCGCAGGTGCGTGGTCCTGAATTTGGAAGTGTGGATCTGGGCGGGGAATGGGGGGTCTAATGGGGGGAAATGGGTGTGGATGTGGGGAATAGATGCGGATGTAGAAGTGTAGAGGTGTGGTGGATGTATGGAAGAGTGGACATGGGGAATGGACTGTTGAGATGTGGGTATGGCTAGGGGGGAAGAAATAGGTGCACACAGAATTTTCTAAGGGCTGATGGCAAATTTCGACCTCAACCTCACGTCGTCCTCCCACCGCTCTAAAGTTTGTGCAGCAGCACTCTCTGTGCCTGTCCCTTCCGCCCAAATACATGTGTGAAGGGATCAGCTTTTATAATTGCACCAGCTTCCTTCACATGTCCATTACGCAATATTCGTTGCTCCTCTCTCACACAGCTGAGTATTTTTTGCAATGTTTGCACAGGTGCTATCAAAAAACAGGTCACCAACTTTTTGGCATGAGAGAGCAAATGCGTAAAAGCACATGTGTGTACGGCCCTATTAATTCGCTCTTTGGATTTTCCATTTTCCCTTTACACAGACCTGGCCGTTCTTGTGCACTGCACTCGCTCGCTGTAATATTTTAAAATTATCCTGGAACAAGGAAGTGCAGAGCACAGCTGCCTGCATGATCGTTGATCAATGACCGTGCATCAAATCTGCCCTCTGTGCGTGCCAGCCTGAGCTTGCATTTCTGGAGCCTTGCTGCCAAAGACATGCACACACATACATTCATACACACACATACGCACACAGGATATCACACCCATATGTCCCCGCTGCCACTGGCCCTCGGCTGCCTGCGCTCTGTATCCAGCAACCACATTTCTCCACAATTGCTGAGTACCTCATCCACACAAGAGCAGCGCACACAAATGTGCGCCACGTGTACACGCAAACATACACAAACATATACAAACACATACAACCCACACGCAGGTTCGCTCTGCCACAGGCCACAGGGCAGTCAGCACGCTCCTAGAGCTTTCCACGTTGGCGCTGCTGTTGGACTACCAGCGCCTGTCCCCTGAGGCAGCCAAGGCCTGGAACTACAAGTCGCTACCTGAAAAGGTGAGCAACGATATTTGAGTGCATAGTCGTTTGTGGGTGTGTGGGTGCGCGGGTGTGGGTGTGCGCACGTGCACTCCCTCTTCTGTTCATGTCCATCTTGCTGGTTGATCGCTATGCATTGATGTTGCATGTTGTTAATGGCCCAATGTTTGAGTGAACTGCATCAGGATCACAACTGCCAGCATGACTCAGTAGTTACTCAACATTTTGATATTTTGCAGCTTTGCAACTACTCCTAGTGACACGCAGGTGAAGTTCCTGTTACCGTGATTGCTATAGGCACACACACGTACACACAAATATGTAGCTCACGCGCACGTACAAACACATATCACGGGCACGGAAGCTTCGCTATAACATGTATACATACACACACACACAAACATGTAAACACATACACGCGCGCTCACACACACGCACGCAAGCATGTATGGCAATCATTCACACTTTATGTGCAACACCACACACAGGACCCTCGCTTTTTACCAGAGCTGGCACACGTACTACCGAGCCTGGGGGCTGTTGCCATCAAAACGCAGGCCCAGCAGTTCACCTCCCTCATGCAAACAGCAGCAGCCGTGCAGGTAGGCAAGAGAAAGAAGGAAAAGGAAGAAGAGGTGGCAGCTGTCTTAAGCTATCGTGAATTTGATCTGCCAGGGCCCCATTTGGCACTTTACATCCATATGAAGCCGATTCCTGTCTGTTTTGCGATGTCCTTTCTGTTTTTGACTGGTTTGCTTACATGTGCTCACACAGACAGCTGTGTAGGGTGACAAAAGGAAGGACAGGTCGTGGTTGCATCAGTACACACAGGTGCAGGACGCGCATTGTGCGGTAAGGACGATCAATGTGCTGTACATCACTCAGCACCTTTGCAAAAAAAGTTGATTCTCACCTGCCTGCTCATGAAACACGATCAACGGAAGGTTGTGCTCTTCAGATACCTCTGCTGGTTGGGTAAATCAAAAGGCTGCTTTTCCTTAGGTGCCTGCACGCTTTCATATACGTGACAAGCATGCCTCCTGCAATGCCGACGTCCCTATTCTACCCTCTACACCCACGCTCAGTTGCTCAAAAAGTGCAGGGTGTGTGTATGTGCGTGTACATAAACGCTCAGTTGCTCACCTTTTTCAGTCTTGGCGATTATCAATATGCTCATTTCATGCACCTCACCATACAGCCACGTGACGTACCTCGCCAATGCATTGCATTAGGTGCCTGCACGCTTTCATACATGCACACTCACACACACACACACACACATTCACATACACAAACACACACATATACAAACACATACACAGGAGACGTATGAGGGCTGCGCCAACGAGTTCAAGGACCAGTTCTACAACCTGCGTTCTCAATGCCAGCAGCTCCAGTATGCACGGGTGCGTGCGGCATTGGTCACGTTAGTGCTCATATGCACCTTCCGTGCACTGTCCCATACCTGGCAGGTGTCCACGCCATCTACTACGTTTCTGACACATGCCAATGCCAATGCCAGTGGCTACAGTGTGTGCAGGAGTGTGTGCTTTGCGTTGGATTGCATTTTGGTGCAGTGTGAGCAGGAGTGTGTGTTCTGCGATGGATTGCATTTGTGTGCAGTGTGTGCAGGAGTGTGTGCTTTGCGTTGGATTGCATGTTGGTGCAGTGTGTGCAGGAGTGTGTGTTCTGCGTTGGACTGCACTTGTGCGCGTACACCGCTAGTGTGCCTCGGGCTCTTCAACCGATCGATTGTTGAACGCCTAGCATAAGTTTAAGTTACCCGACTATAATACCTAAGTAAACACCAACGCCGGATGCCGTGGGCAGGGGTGCATGTGCTCTCGGATTAGTGCTTGCTTCTGTTTGGTGCTTGCTTCTGTTTGGTGTGTTGTGACGTGTTACTGTTACTTAAGCAGCACATGAGACCCTGCTTGGTTGTTTTAGGTAAGTCTGCTGGTGGATGGCCTCAGCCAGCCAATTTCAGGAATGCATGAGCTCCAGAACAGAGGGGAGAATTGGTGCTTTAGGCGAGAGGTGGACACACACACCTGCACAACAGGCCTGCAATGAAGCAGCGCTGCTTGTCTCCTGCCCTGGAGCTGCCCCCAGCTGGTTCTCTGTTCCGTGACATCAAAAGCATGCTGATGGTGGTGCAGCACTATCCAGCAGATGAAACAGACTGTCTTCATGGCAAAAAGGTGCTGACACAATGTGCAGTGCCTGCCTTCTACAATGTGGCCAGAAACGTCCAGTTCTGCCTGGCAACTCGAAATCAAATTTCCAACCTGCCTACGTCAACACGGTTAAAGAGGTTTGGACTCTGTCTGGCAGCTCAATCAGGTCGTTGATGCCTGCCCGCTTGTTGTGTAGCTACAGTGGTTCAGAGCTCAATTACTTACAAGTTCTAGTCACAACTGCCAAGAAACTTGGGTCTTCGCAACTGCCTAGACGAGAAGGAAGAAATAGGAGGCAGAGAAAATAAACTCAAACTAAGAAGGAAGAGCAGTTGTGAGGACCAAGGAAATAATAAGATGAAGAAACTCAAGAGGAACACAGATAAAAAGCAAGAGCGGGTGAGCGATATCACTCTGTTTCATTCCAAGAACTTGAGTTCAAGTGCTGCACACTGAAAACAGCAGTTTGAGAAATCGCACTGGTCCAGGCAGACTCTGTTACCACAAGTGGGAAAGCAGGGGGCACAGTGAAAGTCAATTGGCTCTAGTACCTCGGCATCAGGCCCCTGGTTTTAAAATGACCCACAATCGAAATTGCACGCATTACGGATGAAATCATTTCCGGCACCACAGGAGGCTATTTGATGGAGGATCAGCACGAGCGCTGCGGCTTGGCACCTCAAACGTTTTAACACCTTCCCCCCAAGACATTATCCCTACATTTCCCACATTTAGGCACCAGAGGAGGCCAGTCCAATGGAGGAGCACATCCAAACACTAACGCTGCGGCTAGGCATCTCCAATTCCTATCACCTTTTTCCCCTGACAATTCCCTCAATTTCAGGCACCAGAGGAGGCCAGTCTAATGGAGGAGCACATCCAAACACAAGCGCTGCAGCCGGGCACCTTCTCCTCTGCTTGCCCTCTGCTGTCCGGCAGCGTAGAGCCCAGCCTTGCTTTTCAGCACGCCAGTGACGTGGCAGCCCACATTGAGGAGCACCTGCAGCAGGTTGGTGCTTGGAGTTGTGGTGGGTGGGTGCATGTGTTTGTGTGTGTAAGCGCATGCAGTACCTAATCCTGAGCCGGCTGGTGCAGACATCGTCACGTGCCCCGAATGCCATATTAACTCGAAAGGAGGGAGAAAACACATGACACAGAAGCCGGCTGCATTCGCCTGTACCCAACAAGAGGATGCATTCGCACACTATCCATGGTGGCATTCACGTGTTGGCACAGTACACGATATATGATGCACCTGCACCTCAATGCCTGTGTGCCCGACCTCAACGCCTGATTGCTCGACCTGAACGCCTGATTTCCCGACATAAACGCCTGTACGAACGCACGCACGCCTGATTGCTCGACCTCAACGCCTGATTGCCCGACCTCAACCCCTGCATGCCTGGCCTGAACGCCTGATTGCTTGACCTTAACGCCTGATTGCCCGACCTGAACGCCTGATTGCCCGACCTCAATGCCCGTGTGCCTGGCCTCAACGCCTGATTTCCCGACCTGAACGCCTGATTGCTTGACCTGAACGCCTGATTGCCCGACCTCAATGCCCGTGTGCCTGGCCTCAACGTCTGTGCCACTGTGCCACCTCTGCAGTACCAAGCCTTGGGCCAGCTGATGCAGGACACTGTTGGGTCCACAGTGCACCCGTATGCCGTGGACGGGGGCAAGCTAGCACGGCTGTCAGCTGCAGGGGCTGCTGCCACTCCGTTGCCAGATGGCACCTACCCTAGGTGAGTGTGAGCACACACATATGCGTGCTTACACCCTAGGTCAGTTTCAGCACAGGTATAAGCTGTACACATCTGTCAGATATATGCGTACATACACATAACCCTGGCGAGAATACATAATACATAATACATAATACACATTCACATGCGGTGAATTCCAAGTACGCACTAGTCACACTTGCCCATGTGCTTGTACCCACACGTATAGGTACGCACGTACACACTTGCACCTGCTCAAAGGCATTATCTTGTCTGTGCATAGATAGCGTGTTTCCTACACACAATCATAAACATCGAATTTGTCCCTTTACAAGACACTTGTCCTCTGGGAGTTTAATAAAATGAATAAACTGACAGCCATCAAAACATCCGGGCTTTTCAACCAAAGCACCTCTCCCACCCACTTCCCCCTCCAGGCCCCCCGCACTTTGTGCTCAGATTTTTAGTAGCCGATTGCCTGCACAGTTCTCTTGCCAAATGATGCAATGATCCCCGAGGAGTGACAGTGACAGGGCAGAGACAGATGTGTGCGCGCGCCCTTGCACTGACTACCTGTGTATCAAGCCCGCACCTTGCCCAGTGTGCTTCATTACATCAAATTGTAGCTCGATATTGTGTTTTGTACATCATGTGACTTTGTACATCATGTGACTTTGTACTCATGTGACTTTGTACATCACGCGATACACCGTTTGACAATAACTAACCGTAAGCTTGGAGTCATTTGCTGGTTATTTGCCTGAACACACACACGGCCTACTTGGGGCATACCATGCAAATATGTAGGGTTGGCCAGAACCATATATATACGGTGTATATACATAGTTTTGGCAGGGAAATCACCAAATATACAGTCATATACGGTGTATATACACGGTTTTGGCCAAACCTACAAATATGTGGCCATGCACACAGCCCAGCCCCCCTTGACCAACCATCTCAACAAGGGTGCCAGTCACCTAGGCTTGCACGCGTGATTTAGCAACTGTGTTCATTATTTATTAGTTACCAGGAGAATTCTGGAGCATCACCCCCACTCCCGACCTTCTTCTATTGAACCAATAAGTTCGATTGATTAACCCTGATGATGGAACTTTAAGTAAAATTGGTGCTTTGGGTGATGGCATCAACAACTATGATACGTGCAGTTACCTGAGTCCTGAATAAGCCTCTCACCAAAGAATGCTTTGCTCCCTCATTCCGCCTGTTCGTGTAAATGGAATTTAAGATGCCAGCAAACACTTGACTTGCAAACTGCCTGCTCCATCATCAAAAAAGGTTACAAGTTGATTTATACGGACCGTACAGGAACAAGAAGCGTGCCTTTGTGTGTGTGTGTGTATACATGCAGGCCCTCCTTAAATGAGCAGCAGGCTGCCAATGCAGGTGCTGCTGGCCTCTCAGCAGCAGCAGTAGCAGGTGCGGAGCACACTTACCTGTCTGTGCACATGCTATTGTGAATGGTTGTAAGTCTGTATGCATGTGTGGTCATTTGCAGGGTTGGCCAGAGCTATATATTTACGGTGTACACATGGTATTTCTGGAAGGGAAATCACCAAATATACGGTCATATATGGTGTGTATATATGTGTGGTTTTGGCCAACCCTACTGCAATTTTATGAAGAAATATAGAAATTTGCTCCAGTGCTCCCGGAGCGCATTTCTCAAACACACGCACACACACACACACACACACACACACACACACACACACACACACACACACACACACACACACACACACACACAAACACGCACACACGCGCGCACACACACACACACACCTGCTGCAATGCTCCCTTTGTGCCTTCCTCACGCCTGCATGCCGCTCAAATGAAGCAAGTCTTACTATGTGTATCTGAGTATGTGCATTTGTGTGTATGTCTAATATTGCGCCTTTGCTTGCATTCCTGAGTCTGGGTTGAAGCAGCCAAACCCTGACAACACTCGTTCTTGTGTGCGTACTCATTTTTGTCAATGCCGATCCGAGTCACTGCAATCGCATTGTGCAGCCAATTGCTGAGACACACGTGATCTGAGCACACACCCCTCTCTCTTCGCACCTGTTACTCGGACATACTACTCTGTGCAATACGCCCTCTCCTCTTCACTGGCAGCCGCCAAAATGTGGCCTCCCAGCACCTACCTAGGCACACTCTTTACATACCCGCTTTCTTCACTCGCAGCAGCCAAGAGAGGTGGCCCCTCAGCAGCTGCTCTAGGGCAGCCAGGGGGTCCTAGTGGTGGGTGTGATGTAGACGTGGGGGCTCTGCTGGAGCAATGGGTCTGCAGCCTGGAGCAGTGCTGTCCTTTGGTGGAGTCCCTCGCAGGCCAGGGGCAAGGTGCGAGTTGGCTGTGCGTGCTAGGACCTCACTTCAGTTCAATTCAGGCGGACTTGTTGAATTGGCGTGTGTGTGTGTATGTGTGTGATGGAGGGTATTGGCAGACTGATGTGCTCCTGTCATACATCATACACAGCCATATGTTTGCATATCGCTCACAAGCTGCTTGTACCACGCTCTTATAATGCTTGTACTAAGCTAGTACAGCCGTCGTACAATGCTGTGAAAGTCATGCTTGCTTGTTTTGGCCAGCAGCTTGTTGGCACTCTTCAGCATAGGCTAGACTTCAACATGGTTTTCAAAGGGTGACAGGGAGCATCCAAACGAGACTTGAGGGGCAATGAAGCTTACACTTCAGGGAACACGTAGGGTTGGTCAGAACCCTATGCGCATACTTCTAGCTGTGTATATTCTCATTTTTTGACGGCATTTTTATGTTATGTACGCGGCATATATAATATATATAAGCAATAAGGACCTGTACAGACAGTTGTTAAAATACAACACAATTAATAAGTGTACAGAACTCCCACAAACGGTTCTGGCCAGCCCTCAGGCATGTGAATTTTCCGTAAGGCGCAAGCTCTTGCATGAGCTGCCTTTGTGAACATTAAAAGGAGCTTACTGAATTGTGTTAATATATGGCAGCTGTACTGATGATGCAATAAAAGCAACAAGGTTTCAAGGCAATGGGTACAATACAAAACAAATCCAACATAAGATCAAGCTACAGAAATTATTAAATTGAGCCCGTTTTGCCAAAGGGTTTCTGACGTGCGAGCAGTGCTATAACAATAGCAGCCACACGGTTGTGGCTGGTCTACACATCTTCACACACACACACACACACATTCACACACACACACATTTACACACACACACACATGGGCACAATTTGCAGGTGTCAGCCCCCTGGCTGCTCCTCCCCATGCCAGTAGCAGCCATGCAGCTCTTCTGGGCACGCAGCTCAAAGCACGTAAAGCAGCAGTAGACAGTCTGACGACCATGAAAGCAGCGCTGCAAGCACAGCATTTCAGCACAGGTGTGAGTTCCTGAGGTCAGGGCTTGACATGTAAACTAGCATTCCCACGCTAAATCATGTACAAGACGTATGTGCCCAACGGCTTTCAGAGTTGAGCGTCTGCGCTTTCTTCATGGCTAGTGCTTACACCACAACAAACTGAAATGTGTATGCAAAACGCAGACGCTTCAACTCCCAAGGGACGTTGGGCACATAGTTTTTGTACGTAGTGTGCTACACCACTGCACATTTTGTGCATCCTCTCTTGACGCCACCAATGCACGCTGCTCATCATGAAGCCCCTGCCTTTACTTCATCATGACTCACTCACTCGTCATGACGCCCCTGCCTTTACTTCCTCTGCTCACTCACTGCACGTGTACACTGCACAGATCACCTCCTTCAGGAGATGCCTGCACGTGTAGCCACCGCCATGGCCTCGAAAACTGGTGGCAGCAGCAGCGGCAGCAACTCCTCTGGTTCCATGACCCCCGGCCACTCCAGCACTACACAAGGCGGCGGCTCCAGATCTATCCACACGCTGCCGGCGGCTAATAGCTCCAAGGCAGCACACGGGTCGCAAAAGTACGGGCCATCGGCTGTAATGGGCCCTATTATCCACGGGCTGCCGCCCACTCCTGTCATGGCCGCGGCTCAAGCAAAGAGAGGGGG
>Ga0307963_1000075_pt1 | contig 51139 bp, 50 predicted proteins | sample OrgLakmetagen594_FD_201829 | JGI IMG/M metagenome (GOLD analysis project Ga0307963, IMG submission 201829) | Saline water microbial communities from Organic Lake, Antarctica - #594 | ecosystem: Environmental > Aquatic > Non-marine Saline and Alkaline > Saline | place: Antarctica: Organic Lake... | reverse complement strand
CCACCGAGCGTTTGTCTGCCCGCGCCAAGTCTGCCGGAGTGAGCTATGATATCCGGGCCATGGAGCGGCCGTCGGACCATTGTCCGGTCTGGGCCAGCTTTGACCTCTAATCGTCAGAACCGGCACGTGACATGAAGAAAGTCAAAACCCGCGATCGCATACTCAACGCCAGCCTGTCGCTGTTCAACAGTATTGGCGAGCCCAATGTGACCACGCTCCTGATCTCCGACGAGCTGGATATCAGCCCCGGCAACCTGTATTACCACTTCAAAAGCAAAGGCGACATCGTCGGGGAACTGTTCGACAGCTACGAATACGAGATGACCGATCTGTTGGCGGTTCCGGAAGATGCGGATGTCTCGCTGGACCAGCACAGCTTTTTTCTGCACCTGCTGTTCGAAACGGTCGCCAGGTATCGATTTCTGTATCAGGATCTGGTGAATGTGCTGTCTCGGTATGACCAGCTTCAGACCCGTTTCCGGCGGATTCTGAAAAAGAAAACCGATGGTTTCCAGACCCTGTGTGAGAGCTTTCGACGCCAGAAACTGATGACAATCAGTGACGACGAACTTCATGCGCTTTGTCAACAGCTAACGCTAACGGCTTGTTACTGGAGTAGTTTTGATACCCTTTCACATCTGGATGACAGGGATTCGGTAGATCCAGGGCGGGGGGTGTATCAGATGATGTACCTGATGCTGCCCTACTTCGGTGAAGACGAGCAGGAGCAGATTGCCATCATGAGCCGGGACTATGCCATTTGAGGGCCATTTGAGGGCCATCTGATATTCAACGGATGACAGATCCCGGCTTCGGCCTGATTCGCTACTCTTCTTCGGAGCGCTCTTCGTCTTTTTCGCGCAGGCTAAGCAGTTCTGCTTCCAGCGCCTGAATACGGCGCTCCATCGCTTCGATTTCCTCACGGCGGTGGATGCCAAGCCGGCGCAGTGCACCTGATACCCGCTCATCGAACATGGTTTCCAGACGATCCCAGGTACCCGTGGCTTTTTGCCGTACGCCACCTACCCGGTCTTCCACAGACTTGATCTGCTTCTCAACAACGCCGCGGGTTTTGGTTTCCAGTTGCTCGCCTTCCTGAACCAGGCGTTCAAAAAAGCGACCGGCATCGTCTTCGGCCTTGGTGTAAGCCCCCAGACCGGCCAGCCAGATCTGCCGGGCAGAGCCTTTGATTTTCCCCGGGAGCTGGTCGTCGGTTTCTGGCTTGTGATCGTTATCGTCAGACATGCAAAACCCTCAGAAGGCGTTGGCTGGGTATGACACTTCATTGTATTACACGACGGATCTGATTTCAGTCGAATGTGAAAAATCGTCCTCCGCCAGATCGGAGCCAATGCCCGGGAAACGGCGTTGTAGTGCGGGTTAGTATAAGCACCGCGTGAATATGAAAAAATGTGATCAAACTAATACGCGCGCGAACTTGTACTGCGCAGATTTTATACAATACTTGAAGATACTGGTGTCCCCGCTGACATCGGTTGTCTGGAAGTCTTTCATGGGTACTACTCGCACGCCTCTGCCCGGCCATCAGTGCCGGGCTTTTTTATTCCTTCGTTATTGTTATATACTTAGACTTTAAGGTTATAACTATCTTTTATCAGAGGGAGCCAATGCATGATTGACGTCGCGTGGGCGCAATTTACACCCTGGACTGCACTGGCCGGTGGCGCACTTATTGGTGCCGCTGCCGCACTTCTGCTTCTGTTCAACGGCCGGATTGCTGGTATCAGCGGAATTCTTGGCGGCATCCTGACGACCACACCCGGGGATATCCCCTGGCGGGCCGCCTTTGTCGCCGGACTGGTGCTGGCCCCCATAGCCTGGCTGGTGCTGGCCGATCTGCCGCCCATTGAGATCGAAGCGGGTTATCCGGTGATTGTCATTGCTGGCCTGCTGGTCGGTACAGGCACCCGTTACGGGTCAGGATGTACCAGCGGACACGGTGTTTGCGGCATATCGCGATTCTCGCCCCGGTCACTGATCGCTACTGCCACGTTTATGGTAGCTGGCTTCATGACCGTTTATATCGTTCGCCACCAGATCGGAGGGTTCTGATCCATGGCATTCACTCTTCTTTCATTTCTGGCCGGTTTGACGTTTGGCATTGGCCTGCTGCTAAGCGGCATGGCCAACCCGGAGAAGGTTCTGGGTTTTCTGGACCTTGCCGGGCTCTGGGACCCCTCGCTGGCGCTGGTGATGGCTGGCGCTATTGCCGTTGGCGTGATTGCCTTTCGCGTAGCTGGATCCCGGCAACTGACGCTTCTGGGGAGGGCATTCCGCCTTCCCTCCAAAGGCGATATCGACAAGCGCCTGGTCATTGGCAGCGTGCTTTTCGGTGCCGGCTGGGGGCTGGCGGGGTTCTGTCCCGGTCCTGCACTGGTTGCTATGGGCGCAGGCCAGCACAAAGCGGTAGTATTCGTGGTCGCAATGGTAGTCGGCATGGCACTGTTCGAACTGCTGGAAAAGGTTCGGAGCAATCGCTGAGACGGTTTTTAAACGCCTCTGACAGCTAATGACTGCTGTGGCATCATGGCAGCAACGTTTGACCAGTCAGGAGACCACATGGATATCAGACCGATTGACGATCGTATTGCCGTGGCACCCCAGATAACCCCGGACGATATTGCAGAGCTTGCCCGCCTGGGCTTCAAAACCCTGGTGGCTAACCGCCCGGACGGCGAAGAGCCCGGGCAGCCCTCAATGAAAGCGATTGAGGCGGCGGCCCAGGAACATGGCCTGAAATGGGTCTATCAGCCGGTCGATTCCGGCAATATTCTGGATTCTGATGTAGATCAGTTTGATGAAATGATCCGCCAGGCAGACGCACCCGTAATTGCTTTCTGCCGGTCCGGAACCCGCTGTACGGTTCTCTGGGCGTTAAGTTCAGCCCGTCGTGAATCCGTAGACGATATTGTCAGTAAAGCCCGAAACGCGGGCTACGACATCAGCGGTCTGACCCCCCGAATGGCTCAGCAGTCAGGCCGGTAAGCGTCAGCTAATCATCCCTCAGATTCGCATCGTCATCAGGAACCACAATCATGCAGTACACGGGTACCGCTAATTTCAGCCATGATCATCCGGAAAAAATCGGCGTACTGGTTACCAACCTGGGTACACCCGACGCGCCCACGCCATCGGCACTGCGCCGGTACCTTGGCGAGTTTCTGTGGGACCCCAGAGTGGTGGAGGTACCACGACCCCTGTGGTGGCTGATTCTTCACGGCATCATTCTGAGAATACGGCCAAGGCGCTCTGCCAAGGCCTATTCGGGAGTCTGGGAACCTGAAGGGTCCCCCCTTCTTCTGCACACGGCCAAACAGGCAGAAGGCATCCGTAAGGAGCTGCAGGCGAAATACGGCAACAATCTGATCGTTGCCTTCGCCATGCGCTACGGCAACCCGGGCATCGGGCACGTACTGAACGAACTGCAGGCACAGGGTGTCAGGCAGCTGCTGGTGCTTCCGCTCTATCCGCAGTATTCAGCGTCTACGTCCGCGTCCACCTTTGACGCCATCGCCCATGATTTTACCCGTCGCCGCTGGTTGCCGGACCTTCGGTTCGTCTCCCATTACCCGGACTATCCGCCCTACATCGAAGCCATGGCGGAACACATCAAGGCTTACTGGCAGGAGCACGGCCGCAACCAGAAACTGATTCTGTCTTATCACGGCGTGCCCCTGAAGTACCTGATGAAAGGCGATCCGTACCACTGTGAATGCCACAAGACGTCCCGGCTACTTGCCGACAAGCTCGGCCTTGGCAAAGATGAGTACATGACAACGTTTCAATCCCGCTTTGGTCGGGACGAATGGCTGCAGCCCTACACCGATGAAACCCTGAAATCCCTGCCGGGTAAAGGCGTAAAAACCATTGACGTATTTTGCCCGGGCTTTTCATCGGATTGCCTGGAAACCGTCGAGGAAATCGATGAGGAAAACCGGGAATACTTTATGGAAAGCGGCGGCGAGGGATTCCGTTATATCCCCGCACTGAATGCTACCGATGGCCATATCAGGGCCCTGACCCAGCTTATCGAGGACAACCTTCAGGGGTGGAAGGTGCCTTCCAACAACCCGGAAGACCTGTCGGCAAGGGTTGAGCGGGCCGAAGCACAAAAAGAGGCTCAATATCCGGGGCGGGACATGTAATGAAACTGAACTGTGATTTGGGAGAAAGCTACGGCGCCTGGCAGATGGGCCAGGACGACATGGTCATGCCCCTGATCGACATGGCCAACGTTGCCTGTGGCTTCCATGCCGGCGATCCTGGCGTCATGCAAAAAACCGTGGCGCTGGCCGCCCGGCACGGGGTCGAAATAGGCGCGCATCCGTCCTATCACGACCTTCCCGGTTTTGGTCGCCGGTCTATCGCGCACTCGCCGGACGAAATCGAAGCACTGATGCTGTATCAGCTGGGCGCGCTCGAAGGCATCTGCCGGGCAGAGGGTGTTGGTCTCGCTTATGTGAAACCCCACGGTGCACTGAATAACGACATGATGCGGGATATGTCGACACTGGAAGCGGTGATGGGTGCGATCAGGAAGTTCGACAGCACCCTGCCCCTGATGATACCCGCAACCATTCACCACCAGCGCCACAAAAAACTGGCGCATTACGTGGGCATTCCCGTCCTGCTGGAAGCCTTTGCAGACCGGGCTTATGACGATGAAGGCCAGCTTGTGTCCCGCAGGCTGCCTGGCGCGGTTCACCAGTCGGTGGAAAAGATCCTGGCACAGGCTGTTTCATTCGCCCGGAAAGGTGGTGTTAACAGCACATCCGGCCAATGGCTTGATCTGCCCGCAGACAGCCTGTGTGTCCATGGAGACACCGAAGGCGCGCTCGCCGCCATCCGCCAGATCAGAGACGCGCTCAAGACCTCCCTCCAGTGAACCCTCCAGTCAACCCGGGCATGATCACCCCGGTTGCTGAAAATGCTTTGCTGGTTACCCTGGCGGATGAGATTCGCGCCAACCTGCCCCTGACACTTCGCTCGCTCTGCCAGCAACTCGACGCTCAAAAATGGCCCTGGCTGCTAGATCTGGTGCCTTCATACACCACTATGTTGATCGTTTACGACCCGGACCAGCTTGATTTCCGGCAGGCGGCTGCGGCTATCCGGCCGGTTCTGGCGCAACGCCTGGACCAGTCCGCCCCCGATACCAATGACCGGATCATCGAACTCCCGGTTTACTACAGTGACGAATCCGGGCCGGATCTGGCCGCCCTGGCCAAAGCCTGCAGTCTCAACGTTGATGAAGTCGTCGCCAGGCACACCGCCACCACCTATCAGGTGTTCGCCATGGGCTTTGCGCCGGGATTCGGGTTTATGGGGGAAGTAGACCCCGCCATCGCCCACCCGCGCAAGAAAACGCCCAGGCAAAAGGTGCCGCGAGGCAGCGTGGGCATTGCAAACCGCCAGACAGCGGTCTACCCCGTCGCCTCCCCTGGTGGCTGGCAGATCATCGGCCGCTGCCCGACAAAGCTGTTTGAACGCGAGACACTGTCACTGCTAAACACCGGGGACAGGGTTCGGTTTTATGCAGTGAGCCGAGAGGACTATCTGGATCTCGGAGGCGAACTGTGAACACCGACGCCAAAGGACTTTGGGTGACCCGCTCCGGCATAAGCGCAACCATCCAGGACAGCGGCCGGAGTGGTTATCGGCAGCACGGTCTTGCGGTCGGTGGCGCTCTGGACCTTCACGCCTTCAACTGGGCCAATAAACTGCTGGCTAACCCACCCGGCTCCGCCTGCCTGGAAATCATGCTGGGCGATTTTCGGGCAACGGCCGAATTGAACATGACCATAGCCGTGACCGGTGCCTATGCCCCCATAACCGTCAACGGCACCCCCACTGGCAATTGGCAAACCCTGGCACTCAAAGCCGGAGACGAGCTGGCGATAAACCACGCGGAATCCGGTCGGATTCTCTACCTGGCCCTGCCCGGCGGCATCAACAGCCCGCAATGGTTCGGCAGCCAGTCCGTGGTGCCCCGGGAACAGATTGAAGGGCTGGAACCCATCGGCGAAAAGACGCGCCTGTCTGCCCGGTCGCCCTTTGAACCAACAACCCACCGGGAAGTACCGGCCAGCGCCCGGCCAAATTACCGGGAAGAACTGACTCTGCGACTTATTCCCGGTTATCAGGTCAGTCAGTTCAGCAAAAACGATCTGCTGCGACTGACCACCCGTGAGTATGAGCTGACCCAGCAATCAGACCGAATGGGTTACCGCCTAAACGGCCCGGCCCTGGGCGACGTCCCTCCAGGAATCATCTCCGAAGGCATTGCCGTGGGCGCTGTGCAGGTGCCCGGAGACGGCCAGCCAATCGTACTGCTGAATGACTGCCAGACCATTGGCGGCTACCCCAAACCCGGCGTCGTCGCTTCTCTGGACTGCCATAAGCTGGCACAGCGCCTGCCCGGCCAGAACATCCGTTTTGCGTTTGCGGATCTGGCAGACGCGCAGAATGAACGGCGGTTGTTTAACCTGTATTTTCAGAAAGCGCACTGGAACGTATTAACCAACGAACTGGAATGGCGTTGACGGCGCGATTTACAGGGCACCGGCTCGCTCGACTGCCCAGAACAGGCTGATGCCGGTCACCGCCACAATCATTGCAGGCACGGCTGCGCGGGCGTATAGCCGGTAGCGTCCAAGCCAGAACAACAGTGGAAAGAAAATCACCAGCAGGCCCAGTTGCCCCAGTTCTACCCCGATGTTGAACCCTGCCAGGGCGGTAACGGTCTGGGAGACGCCGGTGGTGAGGTCCCCCAGCACGCTGGCGAAACCAAACCCGTGGATCAGGCCGAAACCAAAGGCCAGCTTCCAGGTCTTTTTGCCCAGTATCGGCCAGAACACGTTCAGTGCTGCGACGGCGATGGACAGGGCAATCACCATTTCGACCCACGCAATCGGCAACCGGACGACATCCAGTGCCGCCAGTGCGAGGGTGATGGAGTGCGCCACGGTAAACGCACTCACGATACCCACCAGTTGCCATAGTCGGCTTGAAAACGACACGTCGGGCGTGGTTGGTGATCGCTTGAGCTGCTGCTGGCGAACAAAGGTTGCGGGCAATATCAGCACCAGCAGGAAGAGAATGTGATCAAGCCCGATCAGCAGATGAAACACGCCCTCGTAAACGAACGTACCGAAGGTACTGAGCATTGACGGCTGGCTAGCGGTGAGGTCCAGGCGATTACTGTCCGGCCCGAGCACGGCAAGTGACTCCCCCTCGGTGGTCGTCCACTGAACCAGCCCGCGATGCAGTGGGTCCACATCGAACAACAGGTTATAGGTTATTCCGGTGGCCTTTGCCCCGCCCGGGCACTGAATGCCATAACGGGCGGCGGCGTAGGCGCCGTCGCTGTGACGGGACAGGCCCCACTGCTGGCCGGTCAGTGCGCAGTTGCCCTGGTTGCTGAGGACGGTGACGCCTTCGGCCACCAGGCCGGTGATGTCAGGCCGCGCGGCCCGGACTTCGGCACCGGTGAGCTGCTGATCGTTATTGCCATCCAGGGGTAACACCAGGGCCAGATCCCGCAAGGCCAGATCCACCCGCAGAGTGGTGGCTTCCGGATTGCTCTGGTCAAGATAGAGAAAACTGTCACTGGCCTTGTGAGCGGCCACCGTGGCACTGCCGAAAGCCATCAGTAACAGCAGGCAGCTTTGCAGGGCGTGTTTCATGGCTGAATCTCCGGATAACGGGCATCGCGCTGATTGATACTGGCCAGCCATTCGCCGGTAGTGTCGATCACAGCCGAGTTGCCAGTGGCACCAGCGGCGCGCAATAGCAGCCGCGTATCCATTGGCTCGCGCTGACTTTGCCAGTTTTCCCGGGCGTAGGTCAGAGCTGCGTCCGGTTGCTGTTGAATATCGAGCAGAAAGCGGGCGTAGTCGCGCTGGTGCAGCAGGTTACCTCGCCAGCGGGCTTCGGTGAAGCGCTCGTCCAGGGATTCAACGAGACTCTTTGCCTGCCCGGAACCGGTGGCCTGAAGCGCAATAGCCCTGAGCACGGCGAGTGAATCAACGTCGTTATAACCCTCCGTCAGCGCTACTGCCTGCTCGAACCGTTGTTTCTGAATCAACCAGTCTGCCAGTTGCGTCCGGCTGTAGAGGTCGTCCGGATCCTGCGCGAGCACGTTACGCCAGTGCTCTTCTGCCACCGGCAAGCCGAGCTGGGCGGCGATATCCGCCAGAGTCCCTTCGGCCCAGAGCATCGGGGTGGCATTGCCCTCGCCTTGAGCTTGTTGCATGAGTGCTTTCAGCTCGGTATAGGCGGTGTCTGCCTGGCCGGTTCGGGCCAATACCTGGGCCTCACAACTGGCGGCTATCAGGCCGGGATACAGTTTTTCCAGTTTTTTGCAAGCAGTCAGGGCCTCGGCGTAGCGGCCCTGAACAATTTCCAGGTTCGCCAGCGTCAGCAGTGCCTGAACCTGGTCCCGGGTGTCGCCATCGCGGCTCAGTACCAGGTTGAGGTCTTCACGGGCCTCATCAAACCGGTGCAGGCTTTGCGATAGGGTGGCCCGAAGCACTCGCAGGCTGTCCGTCATGCGGTCCGCCGGCCAGTCCTGCAACAGGCGCTGGGCGTACCCCAGAAAGCGGGGATCGCCCTCACTGCGAGCCTGCTGCAGATGTGTCCTGACCTGATCCGCAAGCTGTTGGGCTGTGCGAATGTCAGATGTTTGTGTGGATGACAGGTTCGGTAGAGTCAGCAGAACCTGATCATCGGGGAATTCGCTTTGTATCGGAGCTGGTGCGCCAAGAGCGGGAGTTGCCAAAGACACTGTCAGCAACCCCAAAAAAACCCTGCCCCGAAGGGCAGGGTAAGAAACCGTCAGTCGAAGACAGGGTCTAAACCGACGGGCTCGCTCGCTCGCATCAGAACAGCTCGTCAAAGGCCTGTTCGTTATTCTGATCATTGAAGCTAAACTCCAGATCATTGATGTTAGCCGCCTCACGGCTATCGGAAGTTTTGTCAATCTCAGCCTTCACAAAAGTTGTGAAGTCTACTGGCAGGTCCGGCCTGTCGCTGTCGCTCCGACTATTATTATTGTCGGAGCACCCGGCCAGAGCCAGCCCGATAAGGGCTGCTCCGGTGATTTGCACGATCGATTTCATGGGTTTCTCCTCCGCTTACGGGGTAGTAGAGCCGGCAATCGGCGTTGCCAGGTACGGGAACACGGTTTGCAGTGTGTTCGGATCAAGTTGAACGCCGTCGGTGTACCCAAGCTTGCCGTCTGGTGCTTCTGATTCTGGCTCGCCCGCATTCGCAACAAGGAAACCCATGGCTACCCGCAGCGAGATATCAACCACATCATCCACCGGACGACGGCCGTTCGGGAAGCCGGCAGTGTCGCCGCCCAATACACCCAGGTCGTCTTGATCGACTATAGCCTTGGGCGCAATGGCTGGGTTAAGACGCAGCATTTCCGAGCCAGTCACGCCAACGGGCATATTGAGATCTGGAACACCGGTGAGGAACGCGGTCTTCAGGTCTTCACGGGGGAAATTGTTCGGAGCGGTAACACCGAACAGGATTTGCAGCAGTTCCGGCAGAGTCGGATGCGTCACGTAATCGATGAACTGACCATCGCCGGAGGGTTGACTGGCGTTGAAAGCGTCTTTGTCTTTCAGGCCAATAACCAGTTCGTTCACCAGCGGCATGCCGAGGCGGGAAACCTGTGCGTAGGCACCACCTTCCACAGTTGCGCCCTTGCCGTTAGCCTTGGGGGCCGGGTTGATTACCCGTGCCTGGCGTACACTGGCGGTGGTCCAGGCGCCGATTACCGGGTCACCCGTACCATCCATCGCGGTATTGGCCGTGCCGGTCAAGCAGACGGTCGGAACTTCCAGAGCAAAGGAGGTGACGTTCTTATCCGCCAAGTCATTGGTTTCGGCATCGCGAGCGCCGAGCGGAGTGGTGTTCACCAGGTCGAAAATTTCACCCAGATTGACGGCGAAGGCTTCTTTGCGCTGGCCCACAAACACCTTGCCATCGACGTCGCAACCAGGAATGCCCATAGTGTAAATGTGGCTGTTGGCATACGCCCCGTAATCACTGAAAGTCTTTTCGCCGATGTTGTCCACCGGTTTTCTGAAGGTGGGTGTACCACCGTCCGTTACGTTAAGGGCTGCTTGAGAAGCTCCGCCACGAATGACATTTACTTCGTATTCCTGCCTGATCTGAAAGTTATCACCGGCCGCCGTGTCGGTGCCGACACCGGGAGTCGCGCCTTTTAGGGGAATTGCGACAGTTCTCTGGTTGTCGGCCGGGCCCACGGTCAACGCAATCCTATTTTCTTCATTCATGATGTCATTGAGGTTGAACTGGAAAGTCAGATCCTCAACGGCGTCGCCGTCGTTATCAATATGGATTTCATAAATCGCGTCGTCATCCAGATCGAAATAGTTCGGCCCGCCGTAGGCGTCCTGCAGAGGCAAATAGTTTGCGATCAGGGTGACAAAGTCTTCGCGGCCGCTTTCATAGCTGCGAAACATATAGAAGTCGGTGCCGTCCACTTTGGGAATTTCCGTGATAAACGGCGCTTCCCGGTGGCTCGAAGCCTGGCTGACACCGGCTGATAGACAGATGCCGGCAATCGCGATGGCGAGGCCGGAGCGTTTGGCGAGTATGTTCATTCCATATTCCTCATCTATTGTTGATATAGCACAGGATCACTTGAACGACGTTCCGCACGAGCCATAAACATCTGGATTACGAGAACAGTTTGACGATACATCGGGAAAAAAGTCGATTCTGTTCGGTAGCGAACCCAGACTTACTGCACTGGCTGATTTGGCGTCTCAGAGAGGTAACGGCCATGCCGGGAGGAAAAATGCACCTGTTTGAAAATTTTTTAAATCAAAGTGCTTGCTAAAACCAATAATAAGGACGAGCGGGGGAATGAGTGGATGGCCTGGGCCAAACCGCACCCTTAGAGATTTAGAGATTCGTATACCGATTGATATCAAACACACCTGCCTGCAACGGCTGGTGCTCGCGATGCCAGCGGGTTATGTCGTGGAGAACATCCCAGAATTGTGGGTGGGTGCGGCGAACGCCCCAGAGGTCGACCAGCCGCTCGAATTCTTTGGGCTCTTCTGCTTTCAGTCCTCGTAGTCGCTCTGTGAAAAGCCCGAGCTGAGAAGCTGGCACATCGAACATAAAGTTCGGGTAACTACCGATGATGCCGGGATAAAGGGTGAGCTTGTCTTCCTTCGGCTGATACCGCAGGTCTTCACCCAACAGGAAGGCCACGTTGCTGTGGGCTCGGTCCCGTATCAGGCTGTAGACCGTCCGTTCGCCCTGCTGGTTCACGACTCTGACGAAGGTAAGGTCGGGCAGGTAATGAATGGCCGGCAGGAATTCCGCGCGGGTGGCGGCCAGGGTCGAGAGTTCCTGATCCGCCTGCTGAATCCATTGGGCCTGGTCCTGACGGCCACATTTCTGTGCGCTGCATCGGTTGAGGGGGTCGTCCCGTTCCGCATTAAGCTCGCCGAAGTTCTGCAGCAGGTGCGCCCCAAGCTCTTCGTTGTAGGCGCTGGTGGTAAAAGACACCTGTGAGGGCGCGGTGTTTTCCATCTCGGCGTAGCTGTAATCCAGTTTCAACTGACCCGACCCCTGATACCAGCGGCTGAGCACTCGGATGCGTTCGCCGGGCGGAATCAGGCGCAGGTAATTTTGCTCGCCACCATTGCGGAGCAGGTCGAAGTAAAGGCGGGTCTGAGTCTGGTGCGCGACAGTGCCGAACACATCAAAATTCACCACCAGCCCGTAATAGATACGCTCGAACAGTGGGTAATCCATCCACCAGCTGGTGAGCGGCACCTGCCCGATCAGTCCCCGTTGCACAGAGGCGTTGTCGTGGTGGCGAAAGATGGTCAACAGCGCATTGGTGTTGCTGCCGTCGCCATCCCAGATGTGCGCCATTGAGGCACCCTTCGGGTAAGTCCCCCGGTAGGCCTGATTGCGCAGTTCGGTATAGCGGTTGCGGTTGTCTTTGTAGTGGCTCCAGTTATCGCCCAGGTCCAGCAAATCGCTGTCCTGGCCCGGTACAGCCAGGAGCGGGGTCACCGATTTTCGGTACGCAGCGTCCGTCACAAACAGGTCGTCTTCCGGGTCGTGGAAAACGGTCCAGAAATGATCCCGGATAACGTCGGTGGCGATCTGGCCCCGGCACACCGGCCCGCGGATAAAGGTGCGGGTGAAGTATTCGGCGTTATCCAGCATGAACTGGTAGCGGGCCTTAGCGGGAATGGCTTCGAAGGTGGTGAAGGGGTTGGCCCGGCTGTCATGACTGTAATCCGGGAGCGTGTTCGCCTGCCAGTCGCCGGCTCCGAACAGTTCGCGAGTGCGCCTGAGCTGTTCGCTGCCAAACGCAAGGGTGATATGGCTTTTGTGAACAATGCTGCCGGCCACTGGCCTGAGCCGGTAGTAAAGCGGGCCGTCAGGGTCGTCATTGGGGCGACGGGTGGCGATGAGGTCGATGGTGTTGCCCGGCGGCGTGTGTGACCGGACGATCTGGAAAAATCGGGTATCGGCCCCGGCGTCTTCAAAATACAGATGCGCCAAGTATAGGTGCTCGTACAACCAGCGACTGGTCAGCTGCCGGGATTTCGAGCCGGCATTCAGCCACTGCTCCCATTGGTCGATGTAGCCCTGACCGGAATCGGACACCTCGGTCACCAGTGGACTGATGGCTCCACCCTGATTCAGCCAGCCTGCCAGAATGGCGTATTCATCGTCGCTGAGGCCGGCAACCGCCATTGGCATGCCTTCGTAAGGATGATCGCTGGCGTAGTCATCAAAAGCGTCATTGCTGACACACTGATTGACGCGGGAGAGGCCGAGTTCAATGTCTTCCGGTAATTTACTGTTGGGGGCGAACTCATGGCCCTTACCCAGGCGAATCATGTTCTCGAACAGGCTTCGGGATTGGTTGCCACGGGCAAGCACCGAGAAAAAGCCGAGATCCCGCCACTGTTGTTCCGTTCCGGCGTCGATGCCAAGGCGCGTGGGGGTCTGGGCGTCCAGCCGCGCACCGTCGTAAACGCTTTTCGGATGGGCGCCGCGAATCAACCCATCGGAGTACTCCATTTTCAACTGACAGGGTGCATCAAGGCAGCCATGGCAAGCCAGGCACTTGGTCTCCAGAATCGGACGCACGTCGTCAGCAAAATTGACCGGGTACTGAACGGCGGATGGCAGAGGCCGAAGGTCCGACTGTGGGACGCTTTCCGCGCAGCCACTGAGCAATAACAGAATACCGATAACGGTTGTCAGTGTTCTCACCACGCCGTAATTTCCTCTTCGGACTTTCCATGATTCTGGCAGTATGCGCTTGAATCGTCTTGAACAGAAAGCGGCGACCATAAGGCCGCCGCTTTAAACTTCTTAAATGTTACCAACTATTAACTGCGCCGACGGCGCACTAGACTCAGGCCTGCCAAACCGATGCCAAGCAGTGCCAAAGATCCGGGTTCAGGCACCCCAACTGGCTGGTCAACATCTGGATCCTCAACATCTGGATCCTCAACATCACCTCCACGTGCTGAAAATACGTAACGGCCATCAATGTCTGAATTGCGGCGATTCGAGATGAGGGCGTTCGCGCCTGCATCAAGGAAAGCGCCGTTCACCGCCTAGCCGGCCAACTCAAAGAATGTTCCCGCGTCACCCGTACCGTTGGAAAATCCTACGCGTGCTGAATTGCCCCCCAGGCCGTCCGAATCACCACTACTGGCCGTGCCGGTTTCCCACTGGATCTGGTCATAGTTGAAAATGAAGTCGAAGTCACCGGCCGACACGTCAGAACGGTCGACAAGAATCAACTGAAAACTGTTGCGGTTTGAGTGGGCGGTGCTGCTAAAGAAATAATCAACGTTAACCCAATTCACGCCAAACGCGTCACGCCCGTCATACAGGCCGGTACCATAAGTTACTGGGTCGCCGGCGTTTCTGGTATCCACGTCAGCGAAGAAAGGCGCGATGATCTGCCGCCCCGTGGAGGTCAGGTCGAACGGAGTAAAGGTGGAAAGATCGTCATCAAACGTAACGTTGCCGTTATTGTTGACATAGAGCTGGCTGGATGTTAATCCGAAGAAATTGGCGTTAAAACCGATATCCACCAACTCAGTTGAGCCATCATCATTTGGCGCCAGGATGTTGCCGTCGAATCCTGAAACGATGGCGGCAGCGTTTGCTCCTGACACCAGAGACAGCGACAGAATACCGGCGGTCAGAGAAACCACAGGTACGCAGAGTGCTTTTTTCAAATATTTGTTCATGTTGGACTCCTTTTTGAGAACTAAGACTACCCTGTAAGTGCAAAAAACTTATTGCCCACACACGTCGAACAAGCAAAATTTGAGCCAAACACTCAACCTCATGATTTAAAAATTATAAATAAAAAAATGTTAAGGAGAATCTTACTTGGTGTAAAACAAACTGACACCTTGCTGTCACGCTTGCCGGGATAATCCGAGCAGCGCAGGGAAATCGATAAGAATTGTCTTATAGACCCATTTTTTCGAGGGTTGAAACCAGAGGGAGGGGCGTAACTTTATAAGTACACGTAATCAATGAGGTATTTGGCGGTGGGTCAGGGATTCGAACCCCGGGTACGCTACTAACGTACGGCGGTTTTCAAGACCGCTGCATTAAGCCACTCTGCCAACCCACCGTTTTTCCAAAGCCGTCGTTGCGACAGCGGTGAGCATGATACCGGAATCGCCTGCTCTGTCAACGCCCTGCTAAAATCCGAGGCAGGATTAGCGCCTCAGCGAAGTCTAAATTGAAGTTAATGGTATTTGAGGGAATCTTTATCCAACATTTGAGTCAGAGATGATTGAAATAGAGTCAGAAACGATTGAAAGTTGGGAATTCGCCATTATGATGGAGTAAGGATTGGGATGCGGAGCGTAATGCGCTTCCGCGCCACACTAGCTGTTTAAAGATGGCTTTTATTAACAGGAGAAGAGTCAGAATGGAAAACAGACAATATAATGTCCAGCAGAATCAGGGCACGAGGATAAACCGCGGTTCTGGAACAGCGGCTATCAGCCCTGAAGCGACCAAAGTTCTGCGTAACACCTACACCCTGCTTGCCATGACACTGCTCTTCAGTGCTGTTATGGCAGCGGTATCCATGTCCATCGGACTTGGACGGGGCGCCAGCATCGTTTGCAGCCTGGGTGCGCTTGCACTGGTGTGGTTCGTTCTGCCAAGAACCGCTAACAGCTCCGCCGGTATCGGCGTTGTCTTTGCCTTTACGGGTTTGCTCGGCCTCTCGCTTGGCCCCATTCTGACTATTTATCTGGCCATGGCCAACGGCGGGCAGATAGTTATGCAAGCCCTGGGCGGCACGTCTGTCGTGTTCCTTGCGCTTTCAGGCTATGTTCTGACCACCAAGAAAGACTTCAGCTTCATGCGCGGCATGCTGGTTGCCGGGCTTGTGGTGGTGATTGTGGCCGCCATTGGCGCAATGGTCGCCGGTATGTTCGGCTATGATATGAGCGCCTTCAGCCTCGCGATCAGTGCGGCCATCGTGTTCCTGATGTCTGGTTTCATCCTGTATGACACCAGCCGCATTGTGAATGGTGGTGAAACCAACTACATCATGGCGACAACGGGTCTGTACCTGAACATCTACAACCTGTTCCTAGCCCTGCTCCATATCATCGGCGCATTCTCCAACGAATGAGCATTAGCTCGCCAGAGCGTACAAAAACCCCGGCACCTGCCGGGGTTTTTGCGTTGGTGATTACCGGAGCGCCCTACTCGTCTCAGGCACCGCAAACAGCTCTGCACTTTGCCCGCGCTGCGCTGGCCGCCAATAAGCGTATTGACCGGATATTCCTTTACGGTGATGGCGTTTATCTGGCGTCCAGCCTCAATGTTCCCCCGTCCGATGAACTAAATCTCTCTGAGGCCTGGGCTGGTTTTCTGACAGACAACAATATTCCGGGGATTGCCTGTATTGCCTCGGCCCTCAGGCGGGGCCTGGTCAACGAATCGGAGATGCAACGCTACGAACTATCCGCTTCTAACCTGCGCGCGCCCTTTGAAATAGCAGGCCTGGGCGAGTGGGTAGACAGTACCGCTTCTGAATCCCGTGTCCTTTACTTTCACAAGGGGAGCTGACTTTATGAGCACGCTGATCATCATTGACCAGCCGCCCTATGGCTCCTGGGAAGGCAGAGAAGCACTGGATATGGCGTTCTCCCTGGCTGCGTTTGATCAACCTGTGTCACTGCTGTTCTGCGGCGCCGGGGTGAACTGGTTGCGTAAAGGCCAGGATGCCGCGAAGGTTCAGCAGAAATCCGTCGAACGGAACCTGGCTGCGGCGCCAATCTTTGGCGTGGAAGCTCTGCTTGCGGACGGTAACGCCTGTCATCAGTATGGTCTGGCTGAAACTGACCTGCCCGACCATGTTTCCATCACTGACTTTGGCCCCGAACTGACCGGCCATTTTGATCACGTGGCGTTTGCAGGCTAGGAATTGACCCAATGATCACACTTAAAACACTGCATATTCTCAACAAGCCCCCGGCGCACAGCCGCTACAAGCTGTGCCTTTCTGCTATCGGGCCTGAGGACGGATTGCTGTTGACCGAGAACGGCGTCCTGGCTGTCACGCAACTGCCAGAAATAAACAGTGAGCGGTGTTTTGCGCTGGAACCGGACCTGGCGGCCAGGGGCCTTTTATCGCAAATCAGCGGGGATCAAACAGTGTCATTCGATGGCATGGTAGATCTGACCGCCTCTGCCGAAAACGTCATTAGCTGGTGAACCATGACTGACATCCCGATGCCGGCACGAAACAATGAAGGATTTCTGGAAAACGCGGAGCACTGGTCCCCAAAGGTTGCCGAGATTATTGCAGGCGAGACTGGCATTGAACTTTCCAGTAATCACTGGGAAATCATTAACTTCCTGAGGGTTTTTTATCAAAACTATGAAGTCTCTCCACCCTCTAACCGCCTGTTCGTCAAAGCGGTAAAAGAACAGTTTGGTGAAGAAAAAGGTAACAGTATCTACCTGATGCAGCTTTTCCCGGGCACACCCGCCAAAACCGCCTGCCGCATCGCCGGGTTGCCACGGCCGACTAACTGCCTTTAATGCTGGCAGCAAGCCAGAGTCAATCGTCTGATTTCTTGGAGGACAAGCCTGGCGCATCGCCCAGCAAACTGCTCAGGCCATTTTCGAACAGACCCGAACCAAACCGCCTGACCTGGCGGGTAGACTCTTTCAGGGTGGTTTCCGGGAATTCCAGCAAAGTCTCTTCAACGCCTTCCCGAACCCCTCTTTTTACGGCAGGTTCGATGTTGTTGGCGGCCGCAATCACCTCGCTCACCTTTTTATCAAGATAAGGCCGCACGACGGCCACCCAGAACACCGCGAGCACCAGCAATACGGTTACGGCGGAAGCGGCAACCACCGCCAAAAGCATCCATTCAAATGTCATCTGGGACCTCCCTTATTTCTCAACGTCCTGGCCCGGATGGTTACCCGGCAAATCCATTGAGAATCAAAAACTGAATAGCGCCGGCCAGCAGGCCAAGCACACCGCCAACCAGCATCAACTGTAACTCTTCCTCGCGGAAGGCGGGCCGCAAAATGTCCTGAAATTCTTCAGGGCCCAACGCTTTCATCTGCTCAGCGAGTGCGCTGGCCACTACAGGAGCCCGCTCACGGTTGAACGTCGGGTCGCTGAATACATCATGGGTCGCCACCACTGCCTTCTGGTTCATGGCTTTTTTCAGGTCAGTATAGCCCGTCATGCCCACAGTAACCTGCGTCGTCAGTTTCATTACCACTGAGTTATCCAGCAGCGGCCGCAAATGTTTCTGAATAATGGCACGGGTACGATCACCGTGACGGCCGTTGATCATGGCGTCCGCCACTTTCTCTACCGTTATCAGCTCCTCGGCGACCAACCTTGCCCAGACATCACTGATCTCGTGCTGTCGCTTCAGGAACAGCCCCTGAACTTTCCAGAACAGAATGCGCCGTGGCCGCAGTGGCCTGAAAATCAGGCTGATGGCAAGCCAGTTCGTGAGAAAACCGACCACAAAGCCACCCACCGGCAATAGCCATGGTTCCGGATACTGAGACCAGAGCGGCGCCAGTATGGCACCCAAAAGCCCGCCGATAATTGCCCCACGTCTGATCACAGACTGCAGTTCAGCAGACCCGGCTTCCTGGAAGATGCGGTTCATCAGATCCGGATGCGTGGCCAGCTCGCGGCTGAGCAAGGCCTTGAGATCCACCAGATCGTTCAGGTCATCACCGAAATCTTCAACCAGGGATTCAATCCGCTTCGGCAGTTGTTCACGGCCCCAGCGGTAAATGCGGTTGCGCACGAATAACGGCAGGTTGTCCCAGAGCACGGGCTGGAGTTCGTACATGACCTCGTCAATATACTCGTCCATACGAGGGCCTACCTGAGAAATCACCTGTTCAGCGATTTTCTCCGGCTCCAGCTTGCGATAGACCGCATTCAGATCGCCAAACTGCCGAAGCGTGCGATCTATGCAGATGTGCGCCATTTTCTCGGCTTTACGGGGAATAACCCCCTGCCATCCAATGGGACCAATCCCCATGAACTGCACCGGGTAGAACGACATCTGAATCGCCAGCCAGTTCGTAAACCAGCCCACAATAGCCGCCATCAATGGCACTGAAATAAGCGCTACGTCAACCAAATGGTGCCCCAGTTAAAGCAATAATTGCGCATGACACCGATCCTTTGATCCTCTGTGTGTGACGATCATGCGGGAACACATCAATAAGGGCATTGGCCGAACAGACACAAAAAAGCCGACGTCGGCCGGCTTTTCTGCTCACGGTAGAACCAGGGCCCTACTGATAATATGCATTTTCAGTATTGGTATGATCCGTTACGTCCCGGACGGCCGTAATTTCCGGTACGCGTTCGCGCAGCGTTGTTTCAACGCCCTGCTTGAGGGTCAGACTGACCGCACTGCAACCCTGACAGCCGCCGCCGAATCGTAAAACGGCTACTGACTCGTCAGCGATCTCCACAAGCGATACCTCTCCGCCGTGGGACGCCAGATTGGGATTAATTTCCGAAGCCAGCACGTACTGGATGCGATCCGGCAACGGGGCATCGTCGTCTACCTTGGAAACCTTGGCGTTCGGCGCCTTGATGGTGAGCTGACCTCCCATCTGGTCTGTGGAGTAGTCCACATAGGCTTCTTCGAGGAAGGGCACAGAATTGTGGTCAAGATAAAGCGTAAACCGCTCAAGATCGACCTGCTCGTCAGTTGGAACAATCTCGTTTGGCGGGCAGTAGGCCAGACAGGTCTCGGCGTTCTTGGTGCCTGGCTGGGTCACGAAAATCCGGACACCCATGCCTTCAACGTCCTGCTTTTCGATAAGTTCCGCGAGATAGTCTCGAGCGGAATCGGTAACAGTCACCAGAGCCATAATTACAACCTATTTGAAAGTTTCACCCTATTTTAAGTCAGTTCGCGCCAACATGAAAGACCCAGTAAAATAGTCAGGCTTTATGCTCATCAGGGGATGCTCATCAGGGGACGGCATGATGCAATTTTGCTATGATCCCGCGCCTCTGAATGAAATCTGAACCAAACATGAAACCCGGAAGTATTGTTATGACCGATCGCAAAACACGCCTGGAGCAACTGTCTCAAGCCCTGAAAGAACGCATCATCGTGCTTGATGGCGGTATGGGCACCATGATTCAGAACCTCGAGCTGGACGAAACCGCCTTCCGGGGCGATCGGTTTGCAGATTACGACCGAGACGTTCAGGGCAACAACGACCTGCTGAACCTGACCCAACCTGCCCTGCTCCGCAATATTCACGCGGACTACCTGGAAGCCGGCGCGGACATTATTGAAACCAATACCTTCAACTCCACCCAGCTTTCCCAGGCGGATTATGGCCTGGAATCCATCGCCAGAGAGCTTAACGTGGCAGGGGCCGAACTGGCCCGGAAGATAGCGGATGATTTCACCGCCCGCAATCCGGACAAGCCCCGTTTTGTGGCTGGCGCCGTCGGCCCCACGTCCCGTACAGCCTCTATATCACCGGATGTCAACAATCCCGGCTACCGCAACGTCGACTTTCAAGGCCTGGTAGACACCTATTACGAGGCGGTTGAAGGGCTGGTCACCGGTGGCTGCGACCTAATCCTGATCGAAACCATTTTCGACACCCTGAACGCAAAAGCGGCCATCTACGCCACCCAGCAGTATTTCGAAGACAGCGGCATCACGCTGCCCATCATGATTTCCGGCACGATCACGGATGCCTCCGGCCGCACTCTGTCAGGCCAGACCACCGAGGCGTTCTGGAACTCCGTCGCCCACGCCAAACCCATTTCCGTCGGCCTGAACTGTGCCCTCGGTGCAGATGCTTTGCGGCCGTATATCGAAGAGCTGTCCGCAAAAGCTGACACTTATGTCAGCGCTCACCCGAACGCCGGGCTGCCGAACGAATTTGGCGAATACGATCAGACGCCGGAAGAAATGGCCGACATCATCGAAGCTTTCGCCAGAGACGGCTTCCTGAACATAATCGGTGGCTGCTGCGGCTCGCGGCCTGACCATATTGAAGCCATTGCCGATGCAGTTGCCAAGTATCCGCCACGGGCGATTCCCTCTCCCAAGCCCGCTTTGCGCCTTTCCGGCCTTGAACCTTACACCGGCGATGAAAACACCCTGTTTATCAACATCGGCGAACGCACCAACGTCACCGGCTCCAAGCGCTTTCTGCGACTGGTCAAGGAAGAGCGGTACGAGGAAGCACTGAGTGTCGCCCGGGATCAGGTGGAAAACGGCGCCCAGATTATCGATATCAACATGGACGAAGGCATGCTTGATTCGAAGGAAATCATGGTGACTTTCCTGAAACTGGTGGCCTCGGAGCCGGATATTTCCAGGGTCCCGCTGATGATCGACTCGTCGAAATGGGAAGTGATTGAGGCCGGCCTGCGCTGCATTCAGGGCAAGGCGGTGGTGAATTCCATCAGCCTGAAAGAAGGTGAGGAAGAATTCCTGAAACGGGCAAACCATTGCCTGCGCTACGGCGCTGCGGTTGTGGTCATGGCGTTTGACGAAGACGGCCAGGCTGACACCTTCGAACGCAAGACCAACATCTGCAAGCGCTCCTACGATCTGTTGGTAGATGCTGGCTTCAACCCGGCGGATATCATCTTCGACCCCAATGTTTTTGCCATTGCCACCGGCATTGAGGAACACAACAACTACGCGGTGGATTTTATCAACGCCGCCCGCTGGATTCGGGAAAACCTCCCCCATGCGTCAATTTCCGGCGGCGTGAGCAACGTGTCCTTCTCGTTCCGCGGCAACGATGCGGTCCGCGAAGCCATCCATTCCGTGTTCCTCTACCACGCCATAAAGGCCGGCATGAACATGGGTATCGTGAACCCTGGCCAGCTGGTGATTTACGACGAGATTGATCCCGAACTCAAAGGGCTGGTTGAGGACGTTGTGCTCAATCGCCGGGCGGATGCCACCGACCGGCTGCTCGAAATTGCTGAGCGTTACCGCAGTAAAGGCGGCAAAACCCAGGAAGAGGATCTGGCCTGGCGGGAATGGCCTGTCGAGAAACGGCTGCAGCATGCGCTGGTTAAAGGCATTACCAGCCACATCCTTGATGATACCGAAGACTGCCGCCTGCGCGCCGAACACCCGATCGAGGTGATTGAAGGCCCACTGATGGACGGTATGAACGTGGTCGGTGACCTGTTCGGCGACGGCAAGATGTTCCTGCCCCAAGTGGTGAAGAGCGCTCGCGTGATGAAACAGGCCGTTGCCCACCTGATTCCCTTCATTGAAGCAGAAAAATCCGAAGGCCAGAAGGCGAAGGGTAAAATCCTGATGGCAACGGTGAAAGGCGATGTGCACGACATCGGCAAAAACATCGTCGGCGTGGTGCTTCAATGCAACAACTACGAAGTCCTGGACATGGGCGTCATGGTGCCCTGCGACAAGATTCTGGATACCGCCATCAAAGAGAATGTTGACATTATCGGGCTCAGCGGCCTGATCACTCCGTCTCTGGATGAAATGGTTCACGTCGCCAAGGAAATGCAGCGACTGGATTTCAACATCCCGCTGATGATTGGCGGTGCCACCACGTCCAAGGCGCATACGGCAGTCAAAATCGAACCCCAGTACAAGAACGACGTTTCGCTCTACGTATCGGATGCCTCCCGCTGCGTCAACGTGGCCTCGCAGCTGCTGAGCAAAACCGCCAAGGCCAAACTGGTCGAGAACACCAGAACCGAGTACGACGAAATTCGCGAGCGCCGCAAGCACCGGGGCGAGCGGACCAAACTGGTCTCCCTTAAAGAGGCCCGTGGTCGCGCACCCGAGATTTCATTTGAAGGCTATCAGCCGCCGAAGCCGGCATTCACCGGCGTCAGAACCTTCGAATCCTATGATCTCGAGGCCCTGGTGGAATACATCGACTGGTCACCGTTCTTTATCTCCTGGGATATGGCAGGCAAATACCCGGCTATTTTTGATGACCCGAAGCGCGGTGAAGCAGCAAAAAGCCTGTTCGAAGACGGCCAGCAGATTCTTCGCCAGATGATTGACGAAAAGCGCATCTCCGCCAGAGCCGTAATCGGTTTCTGGCCGGCCAATCGCCGGGGCGACGATATCGTGCTTTATGAAGATGAGTCGCGGAGCGAGGAATTGACCACCCTTCATCACTTGCGCCAGCAGGACGAAAAATCCGCAGGCAAGCCGATGGCCGCCCTGTCTGATTTCGTGGCACCAGAAGGCGACGGCCCCTGTGACTATGTCGGCGGTTTTGCTGTCACCACCGGTATTGGCGCCGAAGAATTCTCGCTCGAATTCAAGAACAACAATGATGATTACAACGCGATTATGGTCAAGGCATTGGCTGACCGGTTGGCCGAAGCGTTTGCCGAGTGCATGCACAAGCGGGTACGGACGGAATTCTGGGGTTACGCCGATAACGAACAGCTGAGGAACGATGATCTGATTCGGGAACGGTATCGCGGTATCCGCCCCGCACCCGGCTACCCGGCCTGTCCCGAGCACACTGAAAAGGGAACACTGTTTGATCTGCTCAATGCCCCGGAGAATGCGGGAATCGAGCTGACCGAACACTTCGCCATGTACCCGACAGCGGCCGTTTCGGGCTGGTATTTCTCGCACCCGGAGTCCAAGTATTTTGCGGTTGGTAAAATCGGTGCCGATCAGGTGGAGGACTACGCTGACCGCAAGGGAATTTCCAAGGCGGAAGCTGAACGCTGGCTGGCACCCAGCCTGGCCTACGATCCAGCGGAATAGACAGGATTAAAACAATGAGCGATGAGAACAACGAGCCAACAAATCCCCGGCGCAAAGGCCCGGGCGTTGTAAAAGTGCTTCAGAGCGTTCTGGCCGGCGCTATCGGCGTGCAATCCGGTAAGCGCCAGGAAGAAGATTTCTCAGGCCACAGCCCGTGGCCTTATATAATTGCAGGCATCGTCTTTGCGGTAGGTTTCGTGGTGACTCTTGTGGTGGTCGTGCAACTGGTACTGGCAAGCCAGTAAATTACTGGCCGGTCACCCAGATTACTGCAAATGTAACGGCAAGTATTACCAGCAGAACGGCTGCAATAGCATCTACCTGGCTGTCAGAATGAGCTGATTTCTTCATGGAAGTTCTCCCTGTTGGTACTTGTTCTTTGTTTTATTCAGACATAATCGCGCTAATTTAGGTGTTTAGAGGCCGAGAGTCTACCCCTTTCAAAAAGAAGGCTTATCACCAAAATCGATTAACATATTTGAAAATAATCATTTTCAGAATAATGAGCCGATGATATTCTGCCATCCATAATGGTGACAGCGCCCGGTTATCAGTTCTTCAGCAGGACACCCCACTATGTACGTTTACGACAAGCACGATCGGCAAATAGCCGCCGAGCGGGTTGAGCAATTCCGTGACCAGACCAGGCGAGCTCTGGCTGGCGACCTGAACGAAGACGAGTTTCTTCCTCTAAGGCTCCAGAACGGGCTTTATGTTCAGCGCCTGGCACCCATGCTTCGCATTGCGGTGCCTTATGGCATGCTGCGCTCGACACAGCTACGGAGGCTGGCGCGCATTACCCGGGATTACGACAAGGGCTACGCGCATTTTACAACCCGTCAGAACGTGCAGCTTAACTGGCCGGCAGTTGAGGACGTTCCCGATATTCTGGCTGAACTGGCAGACGTTGAAATGCACGCCAACCAGACCAGCGGAAACTGCATTCGCAACACCACAACCGATCAGTTCTCTGGCGTTCAGGAAGACGAAATTGCGGACCCGCGCCCCTACTGCGAAATCATCCGCCAGTGGTCGACCTTCCACCCGGAATTTGCCTTTCTGCCGCGCAAATTCAAAGTGGCTGTTAACGCTTCCGAGCACAGCGACCGTGCCGCCATCCAGGTTCACGACATTGGCCTGCAACTGGTTCGCAATGACAGCGGTGAGCTGGGTTTCCGCGTTCACGTCGGTGGCGGCCTGGGCCGGACGCCCATGGTCGGACCGGTGATCCGGGACTATCTGCCGGAAAAGGACCTGTTGACCTATCTGGAAGCCGTACTGCGCGTGTACAACCGCTACGGCCGCCGGGACAACAAGTTCAAGGCGCGTATCAAGATTCTGGTAAAGGCGCTGACGCCAGAAAGTTTTGCCGAGAAGGTGGAAGCTGAGTGGGCTCACATCAAGGACTCCCCGACACAGCTTACCCGGGAAGCGATTGAAAAGTTCCAGACCTACTTTACGGAGCCTGCCTATGAGCAGGTACCGGAGGTGAAAGACACATTGGCGACACAGCGCTTCGAGGATCGGGCGTTTGATCAATGGATTGCTCACAACGTCGATACCCACAAAAAACCAGGGTACGCCATCGTTACGCTGACCATGAAAAAGACCGGCATTCCTCCCGGCGATGTCAGCGACAGACAGCTTGAGCAGATTGCGGATCTGGCGGACGAATACAGCTTTGGTGAGGCCCGCGTGACCCATCAACAGAACGCGGTTCTGGCAGATGTGCGCCAGGATCGGCTCTATGAGCTCTGGCAAGCCACCACGCCAATGGGCTTTGCCACTGCGAGCCTGAACAAACTGACGGACGTGATTTGCTGCCCCGGCGGCGATTACTGCGCCCTGGCCAACGCCAAGTCAATTCCGGTGGCAGAAGCCATACAGCGCAAATTTGACGACCTGGATTATCTGTACGATATCGGCGACGTGGATCTGAATATTTCCGGATGCATGAATGCCTGTGGCCATCATCATGTTGGCCACATCGGCGTGCTGGGTGTAGACAAGAAAGGCCAGGAGTTCTATCAGATCAGCCTGGGCGGCTCGTCCCAACATGACGCCGCCATCGGCAAGATTCTGGGCCCCTCTTTCGCCCGGGACAGCATGCCGGATGTCATCAAGAGCATCATTGATGTTTATGTCGACAACCGCACCCAGGAAGAAGCATTCCTGGACACCTATCGTCGCATCGGCATTAATCCATTCAAGGAGCGCGTCTATGCCTGAAGTCATCACAAACGACGGCAGCATTATCAAGGATGACTGGGTGGTTATTGAGCGCCCGGCTGATGGTGAATCTCTGGATCTGCCCGACCAGCCTGCTCTGATCCCCGCGGATCTGTGGCTGGCAGGCAAAGAGCATTTTGAAGGCCGTAACGATATTGGTGTCTGGTTCGACAGCCATCAGGAGCCGGAAATGCTAGCAGGCCTGGTTAACGAACTTGGCGTGATTGCGGTGAATTTTCCCAAGTTTGCAGACGGCCGTGGTTACAGCATCGCCCGTTTGCTGCGGGAGCGCCTTGGATACAAGCATGAGCTGCGGGCCATCGGTGACGTGCTGCTGGATCAGCTTCAATTCATGAAGCGTTGCGGTTTTGACCGCTTTGTTCTGCGTGCTGATAAAAACGCCGAAGACGCCGCACGGTGTCTTAACTTCTTTAGCCAGGGCTATCAGGCGGCAACGGATACAGACGTTCCTTTGTTCCGCCGCCGCGCCTCCTGACCAGACCTTCAGATTAAAGCCTGGCCGCTGATTCCCCGCCGGGGATCAGCGGCTGTGGTCCAACACAATTTTCCCGGAAGACTGCCCTTTCAGAAACGCGCTTAGCGCGCTATCAAGCTCCGCCCTACCGATATCCCGGGCCGACGCTTCGGTTGCAGGACACGCCCAATCACCGGACAGACGATCCCATACCAGCTGTTTTTCCGACAGCGGAATTTCCACCGAATCAACGCCCAGCAGGTTGTTGCCTCTGATGATAAACGGCAGCACCGTGGTTTCAAGCTGAGGACCGGCAACCAGCCCGCAGCAGGATACCGAACCACCTGGCAGGATCTGCTTCAGCATTTCCGCCAGAGGCGCGCCCCCGACCGTATCGACACCATTGGCAAAGACCGGCTTGAGCATGGGCTTTTTCGTCGACTCAAAGGTCTCTCTGCCCAGCACTTCGGTTGCGCCCAGCTTTTTAAGACTATCAGCGTGTTCTGCTTTGCCGCTGACAGCGACCACGTCAAAACCCAGCCGGGCCAGTATCTCAACCGCTACACTGCCAACAGCACCGCTGGCGCCGCTCACGACGACTTTACCCTGCTCTGGCGCCGCACCCATAGTAAGAAGCTTTTTAACACACAGGCCCGCTGTCAGACCGGCAGTGCCATAAATCATGGCGGTGCGTGCATCCCACCCCGAAGGCATGGGCACACACCAAGCCGCGGGAACACGAATGTATTCGCCAAAACCACCGTCAGTGTTCATGCCGAGATCATAACCGGTCACCAGCACTGCATCCCCGGATGACAAAGACCCGCCGGACGCCTTTACAACTTCGCCGGCCGCATCGATACCCGGAGTATGTGGAAATTCCCGCGTCACGCCCTTATTGCCAGAGGCCGAAAGCGCATCCTTATAGTTCAGGGAAGAGTGAGTGACTTTGATCAATACCTCATTGTCCGGCAGATCGGAAACACTGAGCGTCTGCTCGGAGCCGGCATACTCGCCGTTGGATTCTTCCACGCGCCAGGCTTTGAATTCGGTTGTGACTGTCATCATCGTTCCCCGTTATTGTTGACTTTACTGGATATTCTGATTCCGGAACGCCCCGATTACCCGCCACACTGTGTGTTCCAGTGCCGCGCTGGTGGCAAGACCGAGCTTCTCTGGCAGCGTGCGTTTACGCTGATAGGTTACTGAGATTACGTCTGCACGGTCGCAGGCTTCAATAAGATATTCGTCGGAGGTCTTGATCTCATCGATCAAGTTCACTTCAAGAGCACGACGGCCAAACCAGATATCCCCGGTCGCCACGGCAGAAATATCCAGCCCTGGGCGGCGTTCACTGACGTAGTCCTTGAACAGCACATGAGTGTCTTCCAGATCCTCCAGAAACTTCGCGCGGCCTTTCTCGGTATTTTCCCCGAACATGGTCAGGGTCCGCTTGTGTTCACCCGCGGTCAGAATTTCAACATCCACATCGTTCTTTTTCAGCAACCGGTGAAAGTTCGGTAGCTGAGCCACAACGCCGATAGACCCCAGAATAGCAAACGGCGAAGCCACGATACGATCCGCTACACAGGCCATCATGTAGCCGCCGCTGGCCGCCACTTTGTCCACACAGGCGGTCAGGGAAATGCCTTTGGCGCGAATCCGGTCAAGCTGGGCGGCCGCCAGTCCGTAGGAATGAACCATGCCACCGCCGCTTTCTAGACGCACCACAATTTCATCTTTTTCCGGATCGGCGATACTCAGCACCGCCGTAATGGAACGTCTGAGCGGGTCAGTATCGCTGGCCTTTATGTCGCCATCGAAATCCAGAACAAACACTCTTGCGGTCTGCTCCGGCAGCTCATCACCTGCTTTTTTCTGTTTAGCCTTCTCTTCCTTCTGCTTCGCTTTCTCTTCTTTCTTATGTGCCTTTTCCCAGCGTTTGCGCTCGCCTTCCGGGCGCAGCTTTGCCTGCAGGTGCTCGCGAAGTTTGCGGTACTTATCGTTCAGCTTGCGAACCTTCAGTTCGCCTTCTTCATTGGCGTCGCCCTTGTCTTTCTGGGCTAATGAGGCAATGACCGAGATCACCACGAGAATAGCCACCACCAGGGTGACGGTTTTGGCAATGAACAGTCCGAAATCTGTCAGGAATTCCAAGTTACTTCTCCAGAATGAATCTTTAGCGACCGATTGTAACTGAGGTGTTCAGGGGTACAAACCAACTTCATCTTTTAAGCGGGTTATTCAATCAACCCCGTAAATTAAAACAAGCGTTCGATCAAGCTTGACAGTGCTTTTCTGTCACCCTAAAGTCGGATGGCTACGCCGGCTCACCCGCGCGAGCCCTCACGGGCAACGGACAACGTGCAAGCAACGATAAGCCGTCAATACGCCAATACCAAACATATAAAAGGGTAAAATAATGTCTGTAGCTCAGGTATTCGACAAACTCGAACAGAATTTCAATGCTGACGCAGCCCAGGGCCTGGATCTGGTGTTCCAGTTCGACATTGAAGACGACAAGACTTATCACCTGGTGATTAAAGACGGGACCTGCACCAAGGCTGAAGGTGCACACGATGACCCCTCCGTCATACTGATCATGAATTCAGAAACCCTGCAGGGCATTGTCTCCGGCGAGACGGATGGTATGCAGGCGTTCATGGCAGGCCAGCTGCGCGCTGAAGGCGACATGATGCTTGCCACCAAACTCGGTGAACTGTTCGATATGGGCTGAACAGCGCCTGTTCAGCCAGAACCAAGAAACCCTGCCTTGTAGCAGGGTTTTTTATGGTTAAACAATTGTGACCGCGGGCCGAGCCGTCAGAGGCCAACGTCATCCAGCGAGGATTCTGCCAGCTTCAGCAGATCGCTGTTGCGCTCTTCCCTTCGGCCAACGCTTTCAATGTAATATTCCAGAGACGTAAGGCCATCGGCAAGAGCTTCCAGTACCTGTGTAGCAGGGGGCTCCTGCGAGTCCAGCAACCGGTGCTGAATAGACAGGGCAACCCGCTCCAGCACTCTGGCCGCTTCTGTATCATCCAGCATTTGCAGGCCACCCCAGATGCTATGAAGCGTAGCCGGAAGATTGGCCAGGTGCAGCTTGTCGTAATCCGATTCAATAAACGCAGTAATGGCCCGTTTTGCCAGTGTCAGCGCCCCTTTGGCCTCATCGGCCACCACGTAGGTGGCTTCCCGCAGGTAGAGAGAATCCTCACGGGCACTCTGACCACCCGCCAGGGCATCCGTTTCAGACGTAATGCCGCGGGTTACAATCTGCAGAACGGCGTCTTCGATACCCAGCACCGAATCCGCCAGCAGGTAGAGTTCACTCTCGCCCGGCAAGCGCTTTTCCTCCTCCCACTTGCGAAGTTTTGCTGCCTCGCCCCTGGCCATTGCGGCAAGCTGATTCAGATCCAGCATTACCAGGGTGTTGGCCAACCGCTCCAGAACATCGGCAATGGAACTCAGTTCGGCCAGATCGGGTTCGATGCCCCGCTCCACAATATCGAGTTTGTCTTTCAGCTGGTTCAGTTCATCCTGCAGGGCGGTAGACAGCGATTGCAGAACGTCAATGCCGGGACCATAAAGACGGCGGGCGTGAGCGTCGAACATGCTGTCCGGAAACTCTGTGGGTGCAACTCCGAAAGCAGTGAGTGTCGACATGACTTCCGGGTTGGCCGAGCCGCTGCGATACAGCAGATAGACCAGATCACGGATCAGTGAATCGGGAGCGTCCTTTGCGGTGGCCACTTTGCCCACATAGACAACTTCCCGTGTATATTTCTCGATTCGCATGAACAGGCGGTTACGGGCTTTGCTGAAGCCCATTGTGCGATCCAGCATGGCATCGGCAACCACTGCTACCAGGCACCACATCTGCCCCATGGCCTCGCCCTGGCACAATCTGACAAATCCGCGCGCCGCGCGGCCGAACAGCTTTTTGCTGACAATCTCGTTCTTTTCACGCAGCACACCCAGCAATGCAACCTGAAAAGTCAGGCGCATCCGCCTGGCAAGAACCTCATAATCAGCTTCATTGCCCTCGAACGGTTCCACCGTCATGTGGCTGCAGAAGTCCGGACGCTCTTTGACATCGATATCGAAAAAACAGGACTCGGGATAAGGTTTTTCCCGTCGCGCCTCCCGCAGATCGTTGATGACCGGTAACAGAAGTTCCGGGTGATCAGCCCGCTGCTGGTGGTAGTATTCGACGTAGCGACGAAGGATAAATAGCGCACTGTTCAAGGTCGTCAGGAGGATGTCTTTATCGTCATTGGCTCCGACGGGCACATCGTTCGCCATGGTGACCGCTTCCTGGCACAGCAGCGTTCCCGCGCGCAGCTCCACCAACATGAAAATGCCGCGGAGCTGGTTCAGGTAGTCAACACAATTCTGCAAGTCCTCGCCGCTCTGGCGATTCTCCTGAAAGCGCTCAAGGCTGGACTCAGCGTTTTTTATGGTCTGTTCGATCTCACTCTTAACAAGATCGAAGGACTGTGATTTCGTCGCCAGAGACGATTGAACCATAACGCTTCCTGTTATTTTTTTTGCGTAGACGACCGCGCACTAAAAACTCGCGAACTAACCATTACTTATAACACAAAACTCAAGTAGCTCAACAAAGCGTAAATGTAACAGTACGTGACTTAATTTGGCACATTGACCCTGTCCCAGACGGTATAGCCCGCTTTGGCCGCAAGTGCCGTCATAAATTCCTGATGAGCGGCTTTCTCCTCATCACTGGCGCTGACAACCGGCAATGGCTTACGGTTTTCAGACACACGACGAACGGCCAGCCCACCACCGGCACGGTCGCTGTTGGCATCCAGAGAAAGCGCAGTCTGGCCGCCGGTCAGCAACAGATAGACGTCGGCCAGTATTTCCGCATCCAGCAAAGCACCGTGAAGTTCCCGGTTACTGTTATCAACGCCGTAACGTTTACACAGAGCGTTCAGATTGTTTTTCTGGCCCGGGTGTTTTTTGCGGGCAATGGCCAGGGAATCCACGACACCGCAATGCTCGGCGGTCTTTCTTTTTGATTTCAGACGGGAAAACTCAGTGTCCATAAAGCCCACGTCGAACGCGGCGTTATGGATAACAAGCTCAGCACCTTTGATGAACTCGAAGAACTCGTCGGCAACCTCAGAAAACACTGGCTTATCTGCAAGAAATGCGTTGGTAATGCCGTGAATCGTGATGGCTTCTGCCTCAACCTCTCGTTCCGGGTTGATATACACATGATAGTGACGGCCTGTGAGTTGCCGCTCCACCAGTTCCACACAGCCAATTTCGATAATCCGGTGCCCTTCGGCCGGGTCGATGCCTGTGGTTTCCGTATCGAGCACTATCTGTCTCATATTCCCTGCCTCATGATCTGTTCCGTCGCGGGCCTGTTCAGGCATTGATCAGCTCATCCACGCCCTTGTTGGCGAGCTCATCTGCTAATTCGTTGCCAGGGTTGCCAGAGTGCCCTTTTACCCAGTGCCAGTTAACGCTATGCCTTTGCACTTCCTCATCAAGTTGACGCCAGAGGTCTTCATTTTTCACCGGCTTTTTCGCGGACGTTTTCCAGCCATTTTTCTTCCAGTTGTGCATCCACTCTGTGATGCCCTTACGGACGTATTGAGAGTCGGTGTACAGCTCCACTTCACAGTGGCGCTTGAGCGCTTTCAGCCCCCGGATCGCTGCCATCAGTTCCATCCGGTTGTTGGTGGTGTCGGCTTCGCCACCGTGCAGCAGCTTTCTGGCGTCGCCATGACTCAGCACTACGCCCCACCCACCAGGCCCTGGGTTACCCTTACAGGCACCATCGGTATACACGACAACTTTTCCAGGCATCGATCCGGGCATCTGGCCTCCACTATGCATTTTCCCGTTCATTTTTCTGAATACCCACGTGACGCCCCGACGGCGCCTCTTGTAGGCAACGGAATGACCTTCTGACTGCGCCAGGCGGGCTTGCGTGGCAGTCGCGAGTACACCCGTTTTTTCGCAAGGATACAGTAATAGGCCCCAACGGGGACAAAACGGTTACTGCAAAGCCTCTCGACCATGCCCCGGCTTTCACTATTCGCCGAAGCCTGAAACGGTGTCTTGAAAAACCGCGCCTCGGCGGACTCCACGGAAAAATCCAGCAGCCGCAGCCAGTCTTCCATTCGCGACCTGAGCAGGAACCGACCACCCCAGGGCCCGGAGCGATGGCGGGAAATCAAGCGCCGGAGCCCCCATAGCCCTAGCGGGTTAAACCCTATCAACAGGATGGAGCCTTCGCCCCGCAGTACTCTTGAGGCTTCCCTCAATGCCTGATGAGGATACGGGGAGAAGTCCGCCGTGTGATGCAGAATAACCAGATCCATGGAATCACCGGGAAACGGCAGTTCGTCAGCGTCACACACGGCAACGCCGTCCGGCATCAAGTCCTGCCAGGTCGGCGTGGTAAGAATTCTCTGGGAGAAATCGGTTCCCGTCGCCAGTGGCAGCCGATGACTGAGGGCAACGTGCAATTGCCTGGCGCCGGTCAAAGGGCCCGCAAGGCGATCCACCTGCACCCGCTGGTCAGCAAGCAACGACCGGCCCAACGGCGTCTGAAACCAGTCTTCGAAGCTGTTATGGCGCGCGGTGTAGTCAATCTCGCCGGCCTTAAGCATGGCTGCATTCCTCTGGAGCCCGTTAATCCGGGGCCCGGTAAAATAGTGCCCCGGATAAAGTTGGGAGCAACGGAGTTATTGCTCTATCATAACAGCCACATTCCGACTGCACATGGGTAATCCTATGCTGACGATGACACCGATTCCCGCCTTCACTGATAATTACATCTGGTGCCTTGCCAACAGTGAAGACGGCAAGGCCCTGATTGTCGACCCCGGGCAGGCAGACCCCGTGGTTCGGCACCTGGAAGCCGAAAACCTGACGCTGGACACGATTCTGGTAACCCACCACCACCCGGATCACACCGGAGGCGTCGCCAGGCTTTCATCGCTCAACCCTGACTGCCGCATTGTGGGCCCGGCGGATTCCCCTTTCAAAGGCGTCACCGAACCCGTCAATGCCCGGGACTCCGTCACCTGGCAGAACCTCACGTTTACCGTGTTTCAGGTGCCCGGCCATACACTGGACCATATCGCGTTCTACTCAGAAAACGAGGTAAACAGCCGTCCGGTCCTTTTCTGTGGAGATACGTTATTTGTCTGTGGCTGTGGCAGGCTGTTTGAAGGCTCGCCCGCGCAAATGAAGCAGTCCCTGGAATCCCTGAGGCAATTGCCGGACAGCACCGCCGTCTATTGCGCCCACGAATACACTCTTGCCAATCTGAAGTTCGCCCGCTACTGGTTACCGGAAGATTCTGACCTCGAAGCTTTTGAGGCTCATTGCCAGGGCTTGCGAGAGGCTGGCCAGCCAACCGTGCCTTCTACAATCGGTAATGAAAAAAAACTGAACCCTTTTTTGCGCTGGGACGATAGCAATGTTGTTGAGTCGGCCAGGCAGTATGCAAGTGGCCAGGGTATGGGCTGTGCCAACGACAATGACGTTTTCGCAGCAACCCGACACGGAAAGGACAATTTCTGACCCGTTCTTAACAATTCCTGTCAGTGAAGTAACGTAAGGCCGGTTGACCGCTCAGAAAGGCTTCCAATAGACTCGCGGTTACATCATCTTGCCGTGGCGGGCACAACACGTGCCCGGCCACCTCCAGCTATCCGGATGTTTTATTATGAGCCTTTACCACCTGCCGACTCTGTTTCTCATCGGCGCACTTGCCAGCGGATGTCAACTGCTGCCCTCCGGCCTGCAGGATTCATCCGATGATGTTCTTGATTCCCAAAAACTGAGTTTAGCGGCGGGTGATGAGGGCCTGAAGGAGGCGGTAGAAAGTGGCACTGAGGCCGAGCAGACAAAAGCCATCAGGGCCACGCGGACAAAGCTGGACGACGCCATCGAACCGTCCATGAAGGAAACCGCCGAAAACGCCCGGGAAAAACTCGACGAGCCTGCCGGAAAGCTGGTGAAGACAGCCAGTGCTGACGCCCCTGAACAGGCCAACCTGCCCGAGCCAGACCTCTGGGCGCGTTTGCGTGATGGATTTGTTCTGGACCACGACGTTGATCAACAGCGCGTACAGTCCCAGCTGAACTGGTACAAGTCGCACCCCAGATACATAGATCGGGTGGCAGAGCGCGGCAGCCGCTACCTTTACTACATCCTCAACGAAGCCGAAAAACGCGGCGTGCCGACGGAATTGGTGCTGCTGCCAGTAGTGGAGAGCGCCTTCGATCCCTTCGCCTACTCCCACGGCAGGGCTGCCGGCCTCTGGCAGTTCATACCGTCAACCGGCAAATATTTTGGCCTGACCCAGAGCTGGTGGCACGACGAACGCCGGGATGTGGTTGCCGCTACAGACGCGGCATTCAACTATCTGGAACGCCTGGCAAACCGCTTTGACGGTGACTACATGCTGGCGCTGGCAGCCTATAACAGCGGTGGCGGCACGGTGAACAGCGCGATGCGCAAAAACCGCAACAACAATCGCCCTACCGACTTCTGGTCACTGGACCTGCCGCAGGAAACCCGTGCCTACGCGCCCAAGCTGATTGCCCTGGCCAAAATCTTTGCGGATCCGGCCAAATACAACATTGAGCTTCCGCCACTCAAAGATGAACCCTATTTCGAAATTGTTGATACCGGCTCTCAAATCGATCTGGCCCAGGCAGCAAAGCTTGCACAGGTCGATATTGATGAGATCTATTTGCTGAACCCTTCGTTCAACCGCTGGGCCACATCACCGGAAGGCCCTCACCGCTTGCTTGTGCCCGTTGGAAATGCGAACACTTTCCGCACAGCCCTGGCGGACATAAGCCCTGCTGAGCGGGTTTCCTGGCACAGCTACGAGGTCAAATCCGGAGATACCCTGGGAGCCATTGCCCAACGCTACGGCACCACATCGTCAGTGATTCAGCAGATCAACACGCTGAACAGCCACATCATCCGTATTGGCCAGCGCCTGATGATTCCGTCTGCCAGCCAGGATGCCGACACCTACAGCCTGAGTGCCGCCGAGCGCCTGAGTCGCAAACAGGACCGGGCTGGTCGTAAATCCGACGGCAAACGCATTGACTACACCGTCCGTTCCGGCGATACCTTCTGGGACATCGCCCGCGAACACAAAATCAGTGTCCGCCAACTGTCGTCCTGGAACGGAATGGCTCCGGGAGACCCGCTGATGCCAGGCCAGGATCTCGTGATCTGGTCAAAATCCCCCCAGGCCACCCAGATGGCCAGTGCGCCAAAATCGACTCAACGGGGCGACGACAGCATGGTCAGAAAGGTGGGGTACCGTGTCCGCAAGGGCGATTCGCTGTCACGTATCGCCAACCGGTTTGCGGTCAATGTGAGCGACATCGCAGGCTGGAACAACCTGAACACCTCGCGTTATCTTCAGCCCGGGCAAAGTCTGGTACTCTACGTTTACATCAGAAACAGCCCCTGAGCCTCTAACCTGAGCGTGCGAGCACTATGACGAAAACACGGAACGCTTTAACGTCTCTTTCTTTTCTGTTCGCGATTATCGCCACGCCCGCTGCCGCCTCTGTCGGGGCGCAGCACGGGCTTGCCATGCACGGCGACGTAAAATACCCGGAAGATTTCAGCCATTTTGATTATGTGAATCCCGACGCGCCCAAGGGCGGCGAGCTGCGGATGGCAATCGTTGCCAATGGATACGACTCCTTCAACCCCTTCGTGGCCCGGGGCATAGCGGCCGCAGGCATTGATACCTACCTGTATGACACTCTTTTGGTGTCCTCGGACGATGAACCCTTCTCCGTCTACGGGCTGATCGCAGAGTCAATTGAGACCCCGGACGATCGCAGTTATGTCGTTTACAACCTCAGAGAAGAGGCCAGGTTCCAGGACGGGGAGCCCATTACGGCTGACGATGTGAAGTTCTCTTTCGAGCTGTTGACAGAAGAAGGCCACCCCCGCTACCAGAGCTACTATCAGGATGTCAGCAAAGTGACCGTCGAGGGCCCCCGAAGTGTGCGCTTCGATTTTTCCGGCGCCGTTAACCGGGAGCTCCCGCTGATTCTCGGCCAACTGCCGATTCTGCCCAGGCATTACTGGAAAGACCGCACTTTTGGCGACAACGGACTTGATAAGCCCGTTGGCAGCGGTCCCTATCAGCTCGGCAAATTCGAGGCAGGCCGCTCGGTCAGTTATGAGCGTGTTGACGATTACTGGGCCCGGGATCTGGGCACTCGCAAAGGCCGCTTCAATTTCGACACAATCACCTATGAATATTACACGGACGACACCGTAGCGCTGGAATCCTTCCGCGCCGGTAACTACGACTACCGGGTGGAATCACAGGCAAAAAACTGGGCGACAGCCTACACCGGCGATGCATTCGACACCGGAAAGATAAAAAAGGAAGCCATCGGACATAAACGCCCTGCCGGCATGCAGGCTTTTGTTTACAACACCCGCAGGGACGTCTTCAAAGACCCGGCAGTGCGCCGTGCCCTGGCTTATGGTTTCGACTTCCAGTGGGCCAACAAGAACCTGTTTTTTGACCAGTACACCCGCACTCAAAGCTATTTCGAAAACAGTGAACTGGCGTCATCCGGGCTACCTGAAGGCCGTGAGCTTGAAATACTCGAGCCTTTCCGTGATCAGCTTCCCGAATCTGTGTTTACCACCGAGTATGAGCCTCCCTCAACCGCCGGTGATCGCACCATGCGGGACAACCTTCGTGACGCCCTGACCCAGCTTCGGGCAGCGGGCTATGCCATCGAAGATGGCACCATGATCAATAAAGCCACCGGCAAGCCCCTGGCGTTTGAGGTCATGCTGTTCCAGAAAACCTTTGAACGGGTGGTTCTGCCCTTCAAGAATAACCTCAAAAAGCTTGGCATTGACGTATCGGTGAGGCTGGTCGATTCGAATCAGTACGCCGAACGCTGGCGCACACGGGATTTCGATATGACCGTGGGGGTATTCCCCCAGTCAGACTCGCCAGGCAACGAGCAGCGCGGTTACTGGCATTCATCGTCATCAGACCAGGACGCCACCAGAAATCTGGCAGGCGTCCGTGATCCGGTGGTGGATGAACTGGTCGAATTCCTGATCGGGGCCCCCGATCGCGAAGAGCTTGTAAAAAGAACCCGAGCCCTGGACCGGGTTCTGCTCAATGGCCATTACGTTATACCGAACTGGTTTCTGGCCAGCGACCGCATTGCTTACTGGTCGTTCCTGAAGCGGCCTGAAACCGTCCCCAAAAACGGAGCCGATGTGAATAACTGGTGGGTCGAACGCTGACCCATGCTGCGCTCGCCTGACCCAACCCGCACGGAGCACCTATAGATGGGCGGCTACATACTAAGACGACTTGCGCTGATCATCCCGACGCTTGTGGGCATTATGTTGCTGAACTTTGTGATTGTTCAGGCAGCGCCCGGCGGGCCAGTGGAGCAGATGATCTCCGAAGTCGAGGGTTTCGGCGGGAATACCCTGGCACGGGCAAGCGGTGGCGGCTCGGAAGGCGAAATCTCATCCGGGGGCGACAGCCGCAGTTCACGGGGCCTTCCACCAGAGCTGTTGAAAGAAATTGAAGTGATGTACGGCTTCGATAAGCCCGCCCACGAGCGCTTCCTGAAGATGCTGGGGGACTACGCCACCTTCGATTTCGGGGAATCCTTCTACCGCCAGCGGACGGTCACAGAGCTGATCGTGGACAAGATGCCGGTATCCATCTCGCTCGGCCTCTGGTCCACCCTGATCATCTACCTGATCTCCATTCCTCTGGGCGTGCGCAAGGCAGTCACCGACGGCTCACGGTTCGATGTCTGGACGAGCTCCGTAATCGTGATTGGCTACGCCATTCCCGGCTTCCTGTTCGCCATCCTGCTGATTGTGCTGTTTGCCGGTGGCAGCTATCTGGATTGGTTTCCGCTCCGTGGCCTGACATCCTCCAATTTTGATGAGATGAACTGGTATCAGCAGATCGGCGACTATTTCTGGCACCTGGCCCTGCCGGTGACGGCCAACGTGATCGGCGGCTTCGCGACGCTCACGCTGCTGACCAAGAATTCGTTTCTGGACGAAATCGGTAAACAGTACGTGGTGACCGCCCGTGCTAAAGGGTTGGAAGAAAAGCAGGTGCTTTACGGCCATGTGTTTCGCAACGCCATGCTGATTGTCATCGCCAGTCTGCCGGGCGTTCTGGTGTCGCTGTTTTTCACCGGTTCGTTGTTGATTGAAGTGATCTTCTCGCTAGACGGTCTGGGGCTGCTTGGTTTCGAAGCGGCGCTGAACCGGGATTACCCGGTGGTATTCGGCACGCTCTACATTTTTACGCTGATGGGGCTGGCACTGAAGCTGATCAGCGACATCACCTACGTGCTGGTGGACCCGCGCATTGATTTTGAAAGTCGGGAGGGCGCATGACCCTGACCCCGATACAGCAGCGACGCCTGCGGAATTTTCGTAAGAACCGGCGCGGGTTCTGGTCACTGTGGATATTCCTGGTGCTATTCACTCTGTCACTGGGCGCAGAGCTGATTGCCAACGACAAACCCCTGGCGATTTCCTATCAGGGCGAGCTCTATTTTCCGGTGTTTGAAACCGTCTCAGATGAAACCTTTGGTGGTTTTCTGCCCACCGAGGCCGATTACCGGGATTCATTTGTGGCAGATTCGATAAAAGCCGACGGCTGGATGATCTGGCCCCCGATCCGGTTCAGCTACAACACCACCAATTATAATCTGGACGTACCTTCACCGGCTCCGCCCAGCGCCGTAAACTGGATAGGCACAGACGATCAGGGGCGCGACGTTGCCGCAAGGGTGATCTATGGCTTCCGTATTTCGGTACTTTTTGGTCTGACGCTCACCCTCCTGAGCTGCATCGTCGGTGTGGTCGTCGGGGCCATGCAGGGCTTCTACGGCGGCAAGGTGGATCTTATCGGGCAGCGTTTTATCGAAATCTGGTCCGGCCTGCCGGTACTGTATCTGCTGATAATCATGTCCAGCATTGTGCAGCCTAATTTCTGGTGGTTGCTCGGCATTATGCTGCTGTTCAGCTGGATGGGGCTGGTGGATGTGGTTCGCGCGGAATTTCTGCGGGCGCGGAATTTCGAATACGTAAAAGCAGCCCGGGCACTTGGCCTGAGCAACCGCAAAATCATGTTCCGGCACATTCTGCCCAACGCCATGGTCGCCACACTGACCTTTTTGCCTTTTATTCTCACGGGTGCGATCACCGGCCTGACGTCGCTGGATTTCCTTGGCTTCGGCCTGCCCTCGGGCTCACCTTCCCTTGGCGAGTTGATTGCCCAGGGCAAAGCCAATCTTCATGCACCCTGGCTGGGTATCTCCGCGTTCGTGTCGTTGTCCATCATGCTGACGCTGCTGGTGTTTGTGGGAGAAGCCGTCCGTGACGCATTTGACCCGAGAAAGAACTGATATGGCGCCATTGCTGGAAATCGACAATCTATCAATCAGTTTCGACGGTGCAGTCAAAGCCGTGGACGGACTTTCTCTGGCTATCAGAGAAGGCCAGACACTCGCGCTGGTGGGTGAAAGCGGCTCCGGAAAGTCGGTGTCAGCCCTTTCGATCCTGCGCTTACTGGATGAACGCCATGCCAGCTATCCGGCTGGCAGCATTCATTTTCAGGGCGAGAACATGCTGGCGGTCAGTGCAAAGCGTCTGAGACAGATCCGTGGCCAAAAGATAAGTATGATTTTTCAGGAGCCCATGACGTCCCTGAACCCGCTCCACACGGTCGAGAAGCAGATTAGCGAGACCCTGGCACTTCATCGTGGGCTGAGGGACGCACAGGCGCGTGCGCGTTGCATCGAGCTGCTGGAACTGGTGGGCATCCCTGCTGCGGAAGACCGCCTGTCCAGCTACCCACACCAGCTTTCCGGGGGCCAGAAGCAGCGGGTCATGATCGCCATGGCTCTGGCCAACGAACCGGATCTGCTGATCGCGGACGAGCCTACAACGGCTCTGGACGTGACCGTTCAGAAGCAGGTTCTGGAATTGCTTCGGGAGCTTCAGAAGAAGTTCGGCATGGCTATTCTGCTGATAACCCATGACCTTTCAATTGTTCGCCGCTACGCGGATCAGGTTGTGGTGATGGAGCGCGGCCAGGTCGTTGAATCGGCAACCACGGAGGCGCTGTTTGAGAACCCGCAGCATCCTTACACACGAAAACTGCTGGATGCCGAGCCGCCCGCTTCGCCCTCCGGGGTGCATCGCCGGGACGAGCCGCTTCTGGAAGTGTCCGGGCTCGATGTGCGGTTTACCACCAAACGCTCGTTATTCGGCACACCCAAAGCCTGGTTTCAAGCGGTGGATAAAAACAGCTTTTCACTGAATCGTGGTGAAACCCTGGGCATTGTGGGGGAAAGCGGCAGCGGAAAAACCACAATCGGTCATCACCGGCCTGACGTCGCTGGATTTCCTTGGCTTCGGCCTGCCCTCGGGCTCACCTTCCCTTGGCGAGTTGATTGCCCAGGGCAAAGCCAATCTTCATGCACCCTGGCTGGGTATCTCCGCGTTCGTGTCGTTGTCCATCATGCTGACGCTGCTGGTGTTTGTGGGAGAAGCCGTCCGTGACGCATTTGACCCGAGAAAGAACTGATATGGCGCCATTGCTGGAAATCGACAATCTATCAATCAGTTTCGACGGTGCAGTCAAAGCCGTGGACGGACTTTCTCTGGCTATCAGAGAAGGCCAGACACTCGCGCTGGTGGGTGAAAGCGGCTCCGGAAAGTCGGTGTCAGCCCTTTCGATCCTGCGCTTACTGGATGAACGCCATGCCAGCTATCCGGCTGGCAGCATTCATTTTCAGGGCGAGAACATGCTGGCGGTCAGTGCAAAGCGTCTGAGACAGATCCGTGGCCAAAAGATAAGTATGATTTTTCAGGAGCCCATGACGTCCCTGAACCCGCTCCACACGGTCGAGAAGCAGATTAGCGAGACCCTGGCACTTCATCGTGGGCTGAGGGACGCACAGGCGCGTGCGCGTTGCATCGAGCTGCTGGAACTGGTGGGCATCCCTGCTGCGGAAGACCGCCTGTCCAGCTACCCACACCAGCTTTCCGGGGGCCAGAAGCAGCGGGTCATGATCGCCATGGCTCTGGCCAACGAACCGGATCTGCTGATCGCGGACGAGCCTACAACGGCTCTGGACGTGACCGTTCAGAAGCAGGTTCTGGAATTGCTTCGGGAGCTTCAGAAGAAGTTCGGCATGGCTATTCTGCTGATAACCCATGACCTTTCAATTGTTCGCCGCTACGCGGATCAGGTTGTGGTGATGGAGCGCGGCCAGGTCGTTGAATCGGCAACCACGGAGGCGCTGTTTGAGAACCCGCAGCATCCTTACACACGAAAACTGCTGGATGCCGAGCCGCCCGCTTCGCCCTCCGGGGTGCATCGCCGGGACGAGCCGCTTCTGGAAGTGTCCGGGCTCGATGTGCGGTTTACCACCAAACGCTCGTTATTCGGCACACCCAAAGCCTGGTTTCAAGCGGTGGATAAAAACAGCTTTTCACTGAATCGTGGTGAAACCCTGGGCATTGTGGGGGAAAGCGGCAGCGGAAAAACCACAATCGGTCATGCCCTGTTGAAGCTGACCGCCTGTACCGGCTCCATCCGGCTCTCAGGAAAAGAACTGGGGCCGCTAACCCAGAAACAGTTCCGCCCCTACCGACGCCAGATTCAGATGGTATTTCAGGACCCCTTCGGAAGCCTCAGCCCCAGAATGTCTGTGGCTGAAATCGTTCGGGAAGGCCTGGAAATTCATGCGCCCGCATCACCGGAAGAACAGGACAGACGAGTGATTGAGGCGCTGACCGATGTGGGGCTGGACCCGGAAGCCCGGCATCGGTACCCCCATGAGTTTTCCGGGGGCCAGCGCCAGCGTATCGCCATTGCCCGGGCGCTGGTGCTGCAACCGGAGCTGATCATCCTGGATGAACCCACTTCTGCCCTTGACCGAACAGTGCAGAAGCAAGTGATTCATCTGCTGAGAGATCTTCAGGAAAAATATGGTCTAAGCTATGTGTTCATCAGCCACGACCTGGCCGTGGTGCGGGCGCTCAGTCATAAACTTCTGGTTCTGAAAAATGGAAAAATTGTCGAGTACGGGGATGCCGACGACATTTTCCAAAGGCCCCAGCACGAATACACCCGGGAGCTATTGAGCGCGTCACTGTTTTACAGCTGAGCGCAAACGACATCACTACGACCAATTGAGTGTTACTTACCAGAAGCCGGTTCAGAGATAATGAACTGAACTGCATCAAAGGGAGCATTATTATGGGATTACTCAGCGGCAAAAGAGCATTGATTGTTGGCGTGGCCAGCAAACTTTCCATTGCCCACGGCATCGCGGAAGCGTTTAGCCAGCAAGGCGCCGAACTTGCGTTCACCTACCAGAATGAAAAGCTGAAACCCCGGGTCGAGAAGTTTGCAGAGAGCTGGGGCAGCAACCTGATTTTCCCCTGCGATGTTGCCAGCGATGACGAGATCGAGAACGTATTTACCGAGCTCGGCAAACACTGGGACAACATCGACATCATCGTTCACTCGGTGGGATTTGCACCAGGGGATCAGCTGAACGGCAACTTTGTAGACGTCACCACGCGGGAAGGCTTCCGGATTGCCCACGACATCAGCTCTTACAGTTTCGTTGCGCTGGCTAAAGCTGGCAAAAAGATGATGCACGAGAACAGCTCCCTGCTCACCATGAGCTATCTGGGCGCCGAAAAAGTGCTTCAGAACTACAATGTAATGGGGCTGGCCAAAGCGTCGCTGGAAGCGAACGTGCGCTACATGGCAGGCAGCCTGGGCAGGGACGGTATTCGGGTAAATGCGATTTCCGCGGGGCCCATCAGAACACTGGCCGCGTCGGGCATCAAAAGCTTCCGCCGCATGCTTGCAGAAAACGCCAGGCGGGCGCCTTTACGCCGGAATGTAACCACTGAAGAGGTGGGCAACGCAGCGGCCTTCCTGTGTTCGGATATGGCCAGCGGCATCACCGGGGAAATCATGTACGTTGACGGTGGTTTCAACATCACCGGCATGGGAGAGCTTGAGGACTGAGCTTCCGCTCTCTCGTCAGTCTTCGGACATGGCCCTCGCCACCGCGTCGACCCACTCCAGATAGGCGGTGTCGTCCGACTCCAGAATACGCAGGCCGACCAGCCATTGGCCTGCAGAAGCCGGGCGGCACCACACCACATCCACCGTCAGCTGAAACGCTGCGGACTCGCCATCCAGTTTGACCCAGGCACTGAGCAACGCCTGCTCCAGTAGCGGCTCGCGGGTCATCAGGGAAAACCCCTGTGCTGACAAATCCCGGGTTTTCGAGACCAGGCTCCTGCCCGCAGACTCATCGCTGCTCTCCGGCTCGCAGGACTCCAGTTCCAGCGTCACCTGCGCGCTGCCGGTCAACCGATATTCGGAGCGATTATCCGCCGGGGCCGATTGGTCGTCGTCGTTGCCGAAGGTGTAATCAATGTCACTCATAGCAATTTGCCCATCAAGAGTACGCTGTCACTATTTCAGTACTCTTTTTGAGTACTCTGTTAGTGTTTTCCGACCCGGATACGGCCCACCACCCGGGACAGGGTGTCATCGAATTCTGCGGCCGCTCCCAGTACCCGGACATTACCGGTCACTACCTCGTCAATCAGAGCATCCTCGATAAATTCGCGACGGTTCATACCCAGCCTGTCAACGAATACCAGCTTTCGGGAAGCGTTAATCCGGACAGCCAGTTTCAGACGCTGGGCCTCGCTGGGCGATTCCCTGTTTTCAACCACAATCCAGCCTCCAAGCTTGATCCCTTCCACCAGACCACGCGCGGCCGATTCCTTTTCCTGCCGCAGGCGCTCAGCGTCGGCATCTTCGTCTGCCTGTTTCTGCGCTTCCGCTTCAAGGCGTTGCTTTTCCTTTTCTGCGGCTTTTACCGCCTGTTCTTCTGCGTGTTTTTTCTCGGCCAACGCTTTTTCCTGCCGCAATAAGGCCGCTCTCTCCTTGGCATCCTCAGCCGCTTTTTTCCGCTGCAGCATCTGCCGGTAAAGCACATTGGACAAAGCTGTCACCGTCTCTGCCAAGACTTCGCCAAACGGTTTGATGGGCGCAAGCGGCCGCAGTACACCCTGATCAAAGTCAGCTTTGAATGTCGTCCAGGGCAACAGTCCCAGCTTGACGCCCGCGCCGTTAGTCCAGAGCACTTCCCGGGTATCCTCAAGCAACGCCAGGAAAAAACGCCTTTGCTCTTTCGCCCCGTCGCCCTCGACGTACCATTTGAACTGCATGGCCTGATAGTCCTGCTCCGGCACCGGCTCAAGACTGAGCCAGGCCGAATCCCAGGAAAACCGGTCGGGGGGTGGCAGTGCAGGCACCAGCTCAGGGGTTTCACCCCGCAGCCTTTGAACCATAACCGACTGGATACCGGCCAGTGCTGTCTCCGGCAGGGGTTCCTTATTCAGCCGGTTCCAGACGTCGATAATTCGATCACCGAGCTGCTCACCGACCGTGTAAAGACGGTTCTGATCATTGTCGGACAGCTTTGAGTCGCCAATCCACACCAGCCACTCCAGCAATTTACTGGCATGGCGCCAGTTGTCACCGTTCAGGCCGTTTTCCCAGATTATCTGCTTCAAAAGCGGGAACCAGGTATCCATTACAAACTGCACGATGGGCTCTGGCAACTGGCGACCCTTCATCGCCCGACCAATCAGCGCACGAGCTGTGTGTTCGGCCCGACGCTGCCGGGCCGCGCCCTGCTCGGTCTTGAGCAATCGCTCCCGCAGGCGCTCGGTTTGTTGCTCCCGCTTCCGGGCGTCGGCTTTCCATTGCTGACAGAAGGCCATTACCGGTTCGGTATCGCCGGCTTCGAAACACCCGGACACCTCGGCGGTCAGCGAGTCGAGCTGATCAAGAAGCATTCTTGACGATCGCCCGCCATTGGCGCTCCAGCCCCGGTGGTCCTGAAAGCTGTCGAGCCAACCCATGAGGGCGTCATTGAACACGTCGCCGCCTTCAAGATTCATCCGCCAGGCGAGAAAAAACCGCAGCCGGGCAATCCGCCTGGCAAGTTCGGGATGCAGGCCACTGGATCTGAGGAAGACGTCCATAATGCGGTCAGACACATAAGCGGCGTTGATCTGGCGAACCGACCAGGTCAGCGACACCGACCGGATCACATGACTGACCGGTTCATCCCTCTGTTCTGTCCAGCAGGACATAAGCAGTGGCGTCCAGTCACTGACTGACTCTTTTTCCGGTTTGCCCACAGGGTATGGGAGGTCGGGAACCCGAATACCCGAAATCACGTCGCCAATCCGTTTCTTGGCCTGTTCCAGCGACAGTAATTCGCCCTTGCTCTGCCTGCCTTGCTGCATCCATTCTCCGCGCGTCAGAAGCGTTGAAAAGGTGGGTTAAATAACGCAGTATAGCCACCTCACAGGGGTTTACCGCAATCTTGCCCCGCCGGGCTATTTTTTAGCTTCGCTTTCACTATGTTTTATGCATCGGGGTTGCCAGACTCAGTTATACACCATCCCCGATGGCAACGGTCAGAATCAGGGACAATACAAGCATGTCGGGTATCAAATTAGAGAATCTGAATGTGGCGAGTCAGGAACAATTAATTACCCCTGAGGCGCTAAAACAGGAATTGCCGCTGTCTGACAAAGCGGCAGACACTGTAGAAAAAGGCCGCCAGGCGATCTACAACATCATGGATGGCAAGGATCATCGTCTGTTCGTGGTTGTTGGCCCCTGCTCGATTCACGACGTCGATGCGGCTCGTGAGTACGCGCAAAAGCTCAAGACACTGGCGGACGAGTTGAGCGATACCCTGCTGATCGTCATGCGCGTTTATTTCGAGAAACCCCGCACAACCGTGGGCTGGAAAGGCCTGATCAACGACCCCCACCTGAACGATACGTTTGATATTGAACAGGGCCTTCACATTGGTCGCCGACTCCTCCTGGACATCTCCGAGCTGGGCCTGCCCACGGCAACGGAAGCGCTTGATCCAATTTCACCGCAGTATCTGCAGGACACCATTTCATGGTCCGCCATAGGTGCCCGCACAACGGAGTCGCAGACGCACCGCGAGATGAGCAGCGGTCTTTCCATGGCCATCGGTTTCAAGAACGGCACGGACGGCAGCCTCGATGTAGCGGTTAACGCCATGAACTCTGTCTCTCACCCGCACAGTTTCCTGGGAATCAACCAGCAGGGACAGGTAGCCATTATCCGCACCCGCGGAAATAACTACGGTCATGTGGTTCTGCGTGGCGGTGGCGGCAAGCCGAACTACGACTCTGTGAACGTGGCTTTGTGCGCACAGGCTCTTGAGAAAGCCAACCTGCGCTCGTCCATCATGGTGGACTGCAGCCACGCGAACTCCAGCAAAGATCCGGCAATCCAGCCAATGGTCATCCAGGACATCACCCATCAGATCCTTGACGGCAACCAGACCATTCAGGGCCTGATGGTGGAAAGCCACCTGAACTGGGGCAGCCAGTCGATTCCTGACAATCTTGACGACCTGAAGTACGGCGTGTCCGTTACAGACGCCTGCATCGATTGGGAAACCACCGAAAAGGCATTGCGGGGAATGCGTGACAAGCTAAAGGATGTACTTCCCGGGCGCAAAACCCAGGCTTGATTCTTACGATTTATTCGGTCCGATCGCTGGGTTGCATTGGCAAGCCTGCAACCCAGTCAAGACTGCTGCGCAAGGCCACCACATGGCCGATAATCACCAGCGTTGGCGGCGAAACAATCTGACTCTCGACCCGCTCCACAATCGTGGACAGATTACCCACTACCACTTTCTGCTCAGGGGTTGTACCCCGTGAAACCAGCGCGACCGGCATATCAGGGGTCATACCGTGAGCAATCAGTTGCCGGCAAATGATCGGCAGCCCGACCAGCCCCATATAAAACACCAGCGTCTGATTATTCTGAACAAAGTCTTTCCAGGGCAGATCGCAGGTGTCGTTCTTCAAATGACCGGTCACGAAGCGGACAGACTGGGCATGATCGCGATGGGTCAGTGGAATACCCGCGTATGCCGCGCAGCCTGAGGCCGCAGTGATGCCCGGTACCACCTGGAATCGCACACCGGCGGCGGCCAGGGTCTCAAGTTCCTCGCCACCGCGACCAAAAATAAACGGATCTCCGCCCTTCAGTCGAACCACTCTTTTGCCCTGCTGAGCAAGCTCAACCAAACGGTGATTGATCTGATCCTGCGGCAGTGTGTGGTTGGCGCGCTGTTTTCCAACGTGGATTTTCTCCGCCGCATCAGGGATGAGCGATAGAATTTCCGGAGACACAAGGCGGTCGAAAAGCACAACTTCTGCGCTCTGAATCAGCCGCCAGGCCTTGAGCGTCAGTAGTTCCGGATCACCGGGGCCAGCACCGACCAGCGCCACCTCACCTTCAGAGCTGTTGGGGTTATCGGTGACCGGATTTTTCCTGTAACGAACCGGGGCCGGCTTGGCCCCTATGCACTTCCATGGTGCGTCACTTGCTCTATCACTATCATTCATTGGATCTTTTCCATACCCCCCATGTAGGGTTTCAGAGCCTCAGGCACCAGAATACTGCCGTCTTCCTGCTGGTAATTCTCAAGCACGGCAATCAATGCCCTGCCCACCGCCAGACCTGACCCGTTCAGGGTGTGGACTGGCTCCGGTTTTTTGGTTTCCGGGTTACGCCATCTTGCATGCATGCGACGTGCCTGAAAATCACGGGCATTGGAGCAGGAGGAAATTTCCCGGTATTTGCCCTGCCCCGGCAGCCAGACTTCCAGATCATAGGTGCGGGCGGCGGCAAAGCCCATGTCACCGCCGCACAGATCCACAAGGCGATAAGGAAGTTCCAGCAGCTGCAACACCTTTTCGGCATGGCCGGTCAGGGCTTCAAGGGCCGCCTCTGACTCATCGGGCCGAACGATCTGAATCAGCTCCACCTTGTCGAACTGGTGCTGGCGGATCATGCCCCGGGTATCACGTCCATAAGAGCCGGCTTCGCTGCGGAAGCAAGGCGTATGACACACCATTCTGAGCGGCAACTCATCCTCCGCGAGAATGGTATCGCTTACCAGGTTGGTAACCGGAACTTCCGCCGTGGGAATCAGGTAAAGCGGATTATCGCCTTCCATCCGAAACAGGTCTTCTTCAAATTTCGGAAGCTGTCCGGTGCCGTAAAGCGTGGTTGCATTCACCAGATAGGGGACATACGTCTCCAGGTAACCATGCTCTTCGGTATGGAGGTCAATCATGAACTGGGCCAGCGCCCTGTGAAGGCGGGCAACGGGGCCTCGCATCACCGCAAAACGGGAATGGGCAAGGCGGGTCGCGGCTTCAAAATCCAGGCCACCGAGCTGCTCGCCCAGGGCCACATGATCTTTGGGCTCGAACGTAAACGATCTGGGCTCGCCCCAGTGGCGGACTTCCACATTGTCGTCTTCGCTGGCGCCCTCCGGTACGCCTTCATCAGGCACATTGGGAATGGTGGCCAGAAACCCGTTCAGTTCTTCCTGCAAGACCTTCAGCTCGTCTTCCGCCGCTGACCGTTCACCCTTTAACTGCTCTACCTCGTCCCGCAACGGCTGGATATCCTCGCCTGCCGCTTTGGCTTTCCCGATCGATTTGGACCGGCGGTTCTGTTCACTCTGAAGGTTTTCCGTCTTTACCTGAAGAGCGCGACGACGCTCTTCCAGCTGGTCAAAAGTGGTCCTGTCAAAAGCGAAGTGTTTGACCTGCAACCGACGGGCGATTTCTTCAGTCTGCGAGCGAACACGTTTGGGATCGAGCATGATTATCCTGAGTTTGTCGTTTCTGATAAAAGTTCGGTCTGATGACACCTAATATGACTGCGCATTATACCTTTGACGGGGCTTGTGACTACACACCAGGGCCCGGAACGGGCCCGAATTCAGTCTTGTGGATAGCGTTTTTGCGCGCTGCTGCGGTTTTTTTCGTCCAGTCGGTCGCGTTTTTCAGCCAGTTTGATTTCCAGCCCGCGCGACAGCGGCTGGTAGTAACGGCGCTGGTGAATCGCTTCCGGAAGATAGGACTCCCCGGCCGCGAAGCCGTCTGGCTCGTCGTGGGCGTACCGGTACTCACTGCCGTGCCCCATGCTCTTCAGCAGCTTGGTGGGCGCGTTGCGCAGATGTACCGGCACCTCATAGTCCGGGTCGCTCCGGATGTCGGCCATACACTGGTTGAACGCGTTATACACGGCGTTACTTTTCGGCGACATCGCCAGATAGGTAACGGCCTGAGCAAGGGCAAGCTCGCCTTCCGGCGACCCGAGCCGCTCCTGAGCCTGCCAGGCGTCCATGGCAAGCTGTAATGCCCGGGGATCAGCATTGCCAATATCCTCGCTGGCAATACGGACCAGGCGCCTGGCAACGTAAAGCGGATCGCACCCGCCATCAAGCATCCGGCACAGCCAGTAGAGCGAACCGTCCGGGTCTGACCCCCTGACAGATTTATGCAGCGCAGAAATCTGGTCGAAGAAAACGTCACCGCCCTTGTCGAAGCGCCTCAGGCTGGTTTGTAACACCTGCTCAAGATGGTCCGGGGATATTCTGTCCTGGCCGTCTGAATCCGGTTCAGCAAGATCGGTCGCCACCTCCAGAATATTCAACGCCCGGCGGGCATCCCCGCCAGCGGCTGCGGCGACCATCTCCAGAACATGGTGATCAACCCTGATCTTGCCCTTCAGGCCCTGCCCGGACGCCAGCGCCCGGTCGAGAAGTTCGATCAGTTCGGCATCGGTCAGGTTTTTAAGAACGTAAACCCGCGTTCGGGACAACAGCGCGCTGTTCAGTTCGAAAGAGGGATTTTCTGTGGTGGCGCCGATAAAAATAAACGTGCCATCTTCGATATGCGGTAAAAATGCGTCTTGCTGGCTTTTGTTGAAACGGTGGACTTCGTCCACGAACAACAGAGTGTCCCTGCCTTCCGAGCGCTTTCGGTCTTTCGCCCGGTCAACGACAGCCCGGATGTCTTTTACACCACTGAGCACGGCTGAAAGCGTCTCAAAGCTCAGCTCACTCAGATTCGCCAGTAGCCGGGCAAAGGTGGTCTTGCCGACCCCAGGCGGCCCCCAGAGAATCATGGAGTGAAGCTGGCGCTGCTCCACCGCGCGGCGAAGTGGCTTGCCGGGGCCAACCAGATGGCCCTGGCCAACATACTCATCAAGACTGTTCGGGCGCATCCGCGCCGCCAGAGGCTGAAAACCGGTTGCAGCCTCGAACAGACTCTCCTGCATCAGGGGCCGTCCCGAATCACATCCACGGTGTCGGGGTATTCGAGTGTAAAAGCGCTATCAGCGATGGTTCCGTTCACCTGAATATTATGAAAGCTCAGAACACTCAACTGGGACAGCGAATCCTGCATGCGCATTTCCTGAAGCTCGCCACCGGAGAAGGTAAGCCGGAGCGATACGAACAATGAATCCTGGTCCCTGGGCTCCAGCGTGAACTCCCGGTTTGTCTCCCCCAGCTTTGTGCCAGAGACCTTGAAGCTCTCGTCCAGATTATCAACTTCCCCGCTCAGCAGCAGAGCGGGCGTGGATGCAACCCGGTTGTCCAGTTCCTGGACCGTCACCTGCTCCAGGTCCGGATCATAGACCTCAACGTTGCTGCCATCGCTGGCAATGAACTGAGAATGGGGTGACGTTGTCTCCCAGTAGAACAGGCCAGGCCGCTTTGCTTTCAACTGCCCCCGGGTTTCCTGAACCTCATTGCCAGTTTCATTTACCACGATCTGAATAAAACCTGCCTCGAATGATTTGTATCCTTCGAGAAGGCCCGCAAGCTCGGCCGCCGGATTGTCAATGCTCTCTTCCGCGCTCAATGTCGATGCCGGAAACACCAGCAACGCCCATACCAAAAAAGCCGGCAGCAAACGAAAACCTTTCATAAGCTCTATCACAAATAATCTCCTAGTCTCTGGGTGGCGGCGCCACCAACACTTCACGTGCACCATTGTTGCCAGCCGAGCTGACAACACCTGAGGCTTCCATGGCTTC
>Ga0307963_1000072_pt1 | contig 52468 bp, 50 predicted proteins | sample OrgLakmetagen594_FD_201829 | JGI IMG/M metagenome (GOLD analysis project Ga0307963, IMG submission 201829) | Saline water microbial communities from Organic Lake, Antarctica - #594 | ecosystem: Environmental > Aquatic > Non-marine Saline and Alkaline > Saline | place: Antarctica: Organic Lake... | reverse complement strand
CAAGGGGTGGCCATCTCACGTGATGGTATGAGCTGTTTGTGTGACTGTTCATGCACATGCCACTCTTATTCGCAAGGGGTGGCCATCTCACGTGATGGTATGAGCTGTTTGTGTGATTGTTCATGCACATGCCACTCTTATTCGCAAGGGGTGGCCATCTCACGTGATGGTATGAGCTGTTTGTGTGACTGTTCATGCACATGCCACTCTTATTCACAAGGGGTGGCCATCTCACATGAAGGTATGAGCTGTTTGTGTGACTGTTCATGCACATGCCACTCTTATTCGCAAGGGGTGGCCATCTCACGTGATGGTATGAGCTGTTTGTGTGACTGTTCATGCACATGCCACTCTTATTCACAAGGGGTGGCCATCTCACGTGATGGTATGAGCTGTGTGTTTGTGTGACTGTTCATGCACATGCCACTCTTATTCACAAGGGGTGGCCATCTCACGTGATGGTATGAGCTGTTTGTGTGTGACTGTTCATGCACATGCCACTCTTATTCACAAGGGGTGGCCATCTCACGTGATGGTATGAGCTGTTTGAGTGTGACTGTTCATGCACATGCCACTCTTATTCACAAGAGGTGGCCATCTCACGTGATGGTATGAGCTGTTTGTGTGTGACTGTTCATGCACATGCCACTCTTATTCACAAGGGGTGGCCATCTCACATGATGGTATGAGCTGGCGCCGCGGCTCTGATGCGGTGGACGGCGCCCGACATGGCAGTGCGGCGGCGATGGATGTGGGGGCGATGCTGCCTCCCAATGAAGACTGGTGGACGTTTGACACTGCCCACATGTCTGTGGCAGACGTGCAGGTGCGTACATACACGCATGTGTAGGGTTGGCCAGAACCATATATATACGGTGTATATACGGTATACGGTATTTTTGGCAGGGAAATTACCAAAAATACGGTCATATACGGCGTATATATACGGTTCTGGCCAACCCTACGCATGTGCCATGGCCATGACAATGCTATCTACTTCGGATGAAGCGTAACACTGGTAAGATTGGTGGGACTGGTGGACGTGTGACGCTGCCCACATGTCTGTGGTGGGCGTGCGGGTGTTTGCAAACATGCGTGTGCTACCTCCATTGAACTAACCGAAAGACTGGTAAGCATGATGATTCTTGTGGACGTGTGGCGATGCCCGCAATTATTTCTTGGGGTCAGGACACACAAGGTTGCATGTATCTCCAGCTCCGGTTCCATTAATACACACATATACTAGTTCTATTTCGCTTGCATCGTGAGATGCATAGGGCCCTGTCATTATTACCAAGGAATAAAAAGAATGAGTGAAGATCTGAACGTTAAGAAGGATAGCCCAGAACATAACCAGCGTCACCGAAGCGAGATAGTACGTGGGGCTCATCACAAATTCTGACGAAAATTGTCGTAGGTAGTAGGGTCCCAAAAGTGAGGCGCGAAAAGACGCGTGTCAAACGTAAGCCCAGAATCAATGACGGCTGCCCCGACGGCGAGTCCCCAAGCCAGAGATACGACGTGCGCTCTCATGAAACTCAACAGGGTCGACGAAAAGGTCAGCGTGGTGTGGACAAAGGAGCGGGAGAGGAGGAAGTAAGTGTCAGCGGCAAGAACAAAAGCGAGTACCCCGCCGTGTACAAGCCAGGTTGCAGCCTCCTCCATCAGGGCTGCAGCGAGCCCACCAGCGAACATTGCGACAGAGTCAAGAGTCTCAAGCGTGAGGAGCGAGAAAAGCCATGAGACAAGGGCCCACTGGGCCGTGGGTCGAGAATTTGGGCGCATAGCGCTTTGCAGGAAGCGACCTAGAATAGAAGTATGCTAAAGAGAGAGTTGTGTTCTCCAAGGAATAAAAAGAATGGAGAAGGGAAGCAGAAGCCGGAGAATAGCAGAAAGTGAGGACATCTCACTTTATGCTACACTACAAGAACCTGAGTTCAAGTGTTTCACACTGAACTCATAAGTTTTCATACAGCCTGGTGGTTCCTATTGCATTACATCTCAGATAATGCAATGCTTTGATCCCTAACGCCTACCCTTCATCATTTGCAGGTGCTGGGATCCAGTGCAGTGAACGACGGAGTGGGTGTGTACTGGTGCTTTTACTCTGGTGGAAGCTTTGAGGAGGTCCAGGCAAGTCAGGCCCCCCCTTTTCATGTCGATGCTAATCCTAATTAGTGCGTGTACAGGTTTGGTATGCCTTTACCTGTAATGACACCTTGTGGATCAAACATATGCTGCTGCCCTTAACGCAAAATACTTTCCCTCAAGAATACGAGCATGCCAACAGCTAGCCCTGCATTCATGGCCATAGCTGCCGTTGCTCTCGTCCAGTCATCATACACTCTGAACTAAGCCTCAAAAAGGCCAACCGTTGCAATTCATGACCAGTGCCACGCGTACTTCTGCATTCATGTGTATCTGCTCACGCCCACGTGTAGTTCTGCTGCATGCGTACTACAGTTCCTGCCACGTGTAGATCTACTGCCATGAATATCTGCTCACGCCCAGCAGAGCATGTAGTCCATGAATATATGCTCACGCCCACGTGTAGCTCTGCTGTGTGTGCAGTTCACAGTTGCTGCCACATGTAGATATACTGCCATGAATATCTGCTCACGCCCAGCAGAGCATGTAGTCCATGAATATCTGCTCACGCCCACGTGTAGTTCTGCTGCATGCGTAATTCAATTTCTGCCACATGTAGATCTACTGCCAAGAATATCTGCTCACGCCCAGCAGAGCCACACCCACACGCAAATCTGCTGTGTGTGCAGTTCACAGTTGCTGCCATGTGTAGCTCTACTGCCTGCTGCATTTTTAGTTCTTGATTCATGACAGCAGCACATGTAGCGTGTAGTTCTGCAGCACATGAATCATGTCAGCTACCACATGTACTTCTGCAGAGCATGTAGTTCAATGACAGCTATTGACAGCTAACACGTGTACATCTGCTGCCACGTATGCCTGCTCATGCCCATGTGTAGTTCAAGACAACTGCCGCACGTATCTGATCAACACTGGAAGTTTTAATTGAGCCTGAACAAGCTTTCTAATCACGACTTGGCTGTAAGGAATGTGTTCGATGCTGGAATGAAGATGCTGCAAGGTCCGAGCGGCACGCTGTCAAATTGAGCAGCCATCTAACAGTGATTATCACAGATCTCACAATCGCACTCACGTACTCCAAGCCAAAATGCAAGCTGCAGGTATAGGTTTAGTCAGGGCCGTGAGTTTGGCTGACATTGACTGAAAACCTTCTGCGTTTAAACACCACATACATTGGAACATACAATTTTAGCCTCCTTTTGCACAAGTATGTCGGTTACGTGGCTCTTGCACAATGCCACAAGAGCACGGCAACTGCGCGCATAATCTCTCTCCAGCTTGATTTAAAAAAAACTGCATGTTGTTTCCCATGGCTTTTAAGGAGCCCTTACGTACCTAGGTTCAGGTGCCTTGTGCACAAATTGTTGTATGTAGAAATGGAAGTTAGTCAGGCAACCTTGGGGTACAAATCGCACTCAAAATTGAGTTACAAATAGGGGACATTCTATGATATTTGCGAGGCATGATGTGATATTAGGAATTGATTGGTGAGAACCCAGCATGGATTGGTTGAGAAGGAAGTGGTCAAATGAGGAAGGGAAAGCCAGCAATCTACACAAAGAACAGGGTCCGTTGTTTGAGTTGTTGGTTGTCCTTTGTCTACGGCTGCCAAACAAACAAAAAAACGAGACGGACGATGTGACTGCTGCTCTTGTGCTGTTGCTGCTGATGTTGCTGCTCAAATTTAACCCAAGACTGCCATTTCAAGCTGCACCCCATCTGACCCCTGCTGGCCCTTCATGTTGGCCTCGAGGTAAATTATCTTCTCTGCCTGTGCCACCTGCATTTGCAAAGAAATTGGAAATTGGAAGCATCGCATTCCAACTAGAGCAGATTGAAAAGAGAACAAAAACAGAGCAAATACAGAGTAAACACAAAGCAAAACAAACACAAACGTACCGGTAAACCCTACGTATTGGAATACCCATTCACTCTGCAGGTCAAGAAATGGTGAAACTGCGCATTGCCCCTAACTTGCAGGTCATGCTGGATTCACACAACAGGTTTTGATTCATTCAGATCTGGAAAACCATGCATATCTTCAGAGCTGGATAACCATCATGCGCATTTTGTTTACATGCTGGACAAACAGTCTGCATGGGCTTGCATGACATTCCTGCAAAAGGTGTTGTCCAGCTTCTTGAATGGGAGCTCAGCATCAATGACAAAGCGCATGAGCTCCTTGTGGCAGTCCTGCTGCTGCTTGGATGTTGGAATGTGAGGGGCAACAGGGAGCTGTCGTGCCTTGTGCTTTTGGGGGGGCCCACTTGCTCCCTGACCAGGTTCCTCCTCCTCCATCATCTCCTCTTCAGGCTGAGCAGGCCCTGTGCACCGCCCATCATGCTGCTTGATTGACTGGGATGGGTTGCAAGGGCTGATGAGGTGGTTGCAGCGCCGGCACTTCAGGACACAAGGCTGATGTTCCTGGTCGGTGATGACTGCATCAAAGCCTGCAATGTCCAGCCGACTTGAGCTCCAGCGGGGTGTAGTAGGTCCCTAGGAGTTTCTATCGAAAGTTGCCATCTTGGCCCCGTCTATCCCAAATGAAATTCCCGCCATATGTTAAATAGGCGTCGAAAATACAATATTATGCGGAAAGTATGATAATATGCGGACCCCGCATAATATGATAATACCATATTATATAATATAATAATCATATTATGGGGGCGCCTCGCACCCTAATTGCAAATATTGGAGGGATTGGTTCCTCCACTTGCAGCAACAAGCTTGAATACGTCATAAGCTTGAACACATCACACCACGGTCCACATCACGATGTCGCAATGCAATGTCAAGCAATGATGTCATACTGCATTACAATGTCACACTGAGTTATTTTGAGATGTTATGTGGCTCTGCATCCATTGAACGGTGCAGGACATAACTCACCATTCCTTCCTAATCCTCGCCGGTGGTGTTAACACTACCTGTGTTGCTTTCTTTTCTTTGTCACACCTCCCGCTACGCCACACCACACCACACCACACCACACCACAATGCAGCGCCACACGTCACCTTTTGACCTTGCACCGCAATGTTCACAGGCCGGTAAGGAACCGGCTGACGCCCTGTGCTGACAAGTAACCGGGCTAACAAATATCTGGGCTGTCAAGATTTGAGCTGCCACACTTTGGGCTATCACCCTGCAGGTGCCAGAAAACCTGCCTGGAGCTGCCAGCTTGTCCAGGCTGCAAGGTCCAGGCTCTGGTGCAAGCGTCGAGGGGCTGCGGGCTCGTCCTGGCCTTGCCATAAGTCAGGTACTTAACATGTTGTTGGGGATTTTAAGGTGGTTTTTATGCAAAAGGTCGATGGTCAGGATTCAAGTTTTGGCTTTGAAACAGGGTTTATAGGACTCTGGGCTTTTCCCGTTCTGGCCATTAGGCAGGTGCCTAACGTGCTGAGAGATGTTGAAAGAGAATAAAAGACCAAAAATCCAAACCTAAAGTGTATTGCAGTGGCTGGTCCTTGCTTCTGGCAGCGTGCAGTGGGAAAGCAATATGATGCTTTTGGTTTTGAAGGGATTATTTGTTTCAATTGTATGTGCCTTCATGGGGGGAAGGAAATTGCTGCTGCATCTCTCGAGCATGGTTGAAAGTGGAGCCTTGTCTTCCTTGGAAGACTTTTGCATCTGCTACTGCAAAAATGCTTGCTTCTTTGTCAAAGAAAATGTACTACCTGGGAATTCTTTGCGCTTTTGTCCAAGGTGGCCCTTGTTTGGAAGAGCAAATGGTGAGTAATAAATTGGCTTTATGTGTCTCAGATGACCTACTGGGTATGTGTGTAATCGTACACGCTTGCGCACAATTGCCACATTCTCGCACATACTTGAAATATAAATGTGCGCACAGGATGGTCGCAATTGGGCTCGCATCGAAGGCGACCACCACACAGGGGCGCTTTTTGATGTGGGAGAGGCAGGGGAGTGGGACGAGCTGTTCATCGGGCACCCACAGGTGGGAGATGAGTATTGTAGTGGATGGTAAAGAATTGTAATAAATATAATATATTATACATAGATAGATAGATGATAGATAAATAGAGAGAGAAAGAGGGAGAGAAAGGGAGAGAGAGAAATAGCACCAGCAAGTACGTCCAGAATATTTGAGTATGGCACGGCACTGATCAATTATGAAGGTGGAGAAAGGAGGGCAGTGTTCTTGCCCACCTTTCTTGGTAACGCTGCATTCTGTGCAACCCCGTGTTTCCCTAGTAATGCTTTTTTTTCTTATAACACAGTGTTTCCTGGTAACGCTGTGTTTTTTCTAGTAACGCTGTGTTTCTTCTTGGTAACCCTGTGTTTTTTGAAGTAACGCTGTGTTTTCTTGGTGACGCTGTGGTGTTTGTAAGGGGTCACTCCTATGCTTTTTCGACAAACATCTCCTTCAGGACAAACGGCTTGTGCAGTGGCAGGGATAAACTGATGACACCATGGACAGGAATGTGTGTTTTTTGCACTAGAATGCATACTGTACCTTTTTACGTTTGCTGTTGACGAATTATTTCAGGGTGTTACACCCGCCTAGACAGATCATGCACTGTGTAAGGATGTGCCACTCCACTGATCTTGCACTGTGCAAGGGTGTGCCACTCACACTGATCTTGCACTGTGTGAGGGCGTGCCACCCGCCTTGACTGATCTTGCACTGTGCAAGGGTGTGCCATTCACACTTATTTTGAACTGTGTAAGGGCGTGCCACTCACACTGATCTTGCACTGTGTAAGGGCGTGCCACCCGCCTTGACTGATCTTGCACTGTGTAAGGATGTGCCATTCACACTGATTTTGCATTGTGCAAGGGTGTGCCCCTCCACTGATCTTGTACTGTGTAAGGATGTGCCACTCCACTGATCTTGCACTGTGCAAGGGTGTGCCACTCACACTGATTTTGCATTGTGTAAGAGTGTGCCACTCGCACTGATCTTGCACTGTGTAAGAGTGTGCCACTCGCACTGATCTTGCACTGTGTAAGGGTGTGCCACTTGCACTGATCTTGCATGGTGTAAGAGTGTGCCACTCACACTGATCTTGCACTGTGTAAGGGTGTGCCGCTTGCATTGACTGATCGTGCCAACGTTTGCTGTTGTGAATGAAATGTTTTAAGCGTGTACCACCCGCCTTGGCTCATCTTGCACCGTGACAGGTGGTTGAGGTCAGTCCAAGAGAGAGGCGCATGTGCTACCACAGTTGGGACGTGCGCAAGGGCAGGTGTGTGTGTGCGTGCGTGTGCCTTGTCTGTAAGCGCATGCGCGTGGGTGCATGGGTGCTTGCGCGTGTGCGTGTGCGTGTGAATGTTTTGTGTGTGTTTGTGTGTGCGGGAGTGGGGGCAGGTACGTGGGAGTGAAAGAGTGTGTGGGGGGGACTTGTAAGAGGGTGTAGGACAAGTGGATCAAATAAAGCTGGCCTACATCATTCCCAAATCCTAATCGAGCCCGGCTTTGAAACAGTTCTGCTTGGCAGGAGGGTTGCGCAATACATGTGAGTATCACGTTTAAGGCTTGTCAGGTAGTGTGCAATAGTTTTTGGCAAAACGAAGTGTGACGGGTATGTACGTGCCCAGGTGCAGGCGGATTAATGACACATGCATGCACATAAACACACAGACACACGCATGCACATGCACATGCACACACACACTCGCACACACACACACGATCATATGTACAAACACCCACTCTCTTTCTCTAACAGGTACTTGATTGGCATGGCATCCTCCGAGAACGGTTTCCTTTGGGCCAAGAAAGGCGTCGTGTTTGACACTGCCGAGCACGGTGCACAGCAAGGCGACCATGACGCCCTCGGTGCCACTGCACACCACGTGGTATGAGAAGCGCGGTTTTGCTTACTGCACACTCCCACGCATGATCTATTGGATTTTTCTGACTGCGCACCACGTGGTATGAGTAGCGCAGTTTTGCTTACTGCACACTCCCACGCGTGATCTGTGTAATTTTGCTGACTGCACACCACGTGGTATGAAAAGTGCAGCTTTGCCTACTGCACACTACAGTGCTTGAGCTGTGTGCAATTTCGCTCACTGCATACAACGTGGCATGAATAGCACGGCTTGGCTTACTGCACACTACAGTGCATGAGCTGTGTGTGATTTTGCTCACAGCACACCACGTGGTATGAGCTGTGTGTGGTTATACTTGCTGCACACTGTAATGCATGAGCTGTGTGCGATTTTGCTCACTGCACATAACTCGTGGCACGAGTGAGCCAAACATATCAAGTATGCTTATGGGTGGGCCAGAACCATTTATTTATACGAATGTACGGTGTACTTACGGTATTTTTAGCATGGAAATCACCATACATACGGTCACACCCAGTGTGTATATGTGTATATATACGGTTCTGGCCAACCCTAAGTATACATGCAGTACAAATTTTTTTGCTGGGGATATCCACTGCCATACATGGTGTGTTGTATATGGCTCTGGTCAATCCTAGGTGAGGATTAAGAAACTTTGCTTTATTGCACACCATGTGATCCAAGTTGTACACGGTTGCGGTGCCCTATGTTGCCAATTTGTTATCACGGACGTTTGTTTGGCTTTCAATGGTGATCGTGTCCGTTTTTATAATCCACTGCAATAATTCCCCTTGCGAACCATCGCTGAGCTGATGGCTCAAGGAGTTGAAGGCATTGAAAATGCTCCCAGTTGTGATGCAAGAAAAATGAACACACACATGAGTCACGTGAGTGTGCGCACCTGTGCACGTGAGTGTGCGCACCTTGCAACAATCTCTCAAATGACAAATTTCGGTTTTGAGCAAGCTTGCGCATGCCCGATCACAGTAAGTAAATGGTCAGTGCTGAAATGAAAGAAAGGATGAGTTTTTAATGCTGCCATTGTTGCTTTGTATCGAGCGGCACAGCAGCAGAGCAAATCTGCACACACACACAAATACACACACACACACATACACATACACATACACATACACATACACATACACATACACACACACGCAAAGCCTTTGTTGAGTGCCATGTGGATGGATATATCTGTAACCGTCACCGATTTTGCCTGCTGTCCTAGGTTCGAGACCTTGATAACCGGCAATTCCTAATGTTCTACGAGGCTGTGGCGGCTGACAACTCACGCTCTATTGGCCTGGCAGTCAGTAAAGACGGCAGCATTTGGAAGCGGTGGGGGCTCGTTTCCAATAATTAACAAGCAAATAATTGGCTCACAATATAACTTTTAAGACACTCCTGTAATTATACAGAGTGAATTGTTCTTTGAAGCATTTGATGCGAATGGCATTCTTTGTTGATAGAGGGACAGTAAGGCATCCCTTGCCGCGGTGTTGTAAAAGCCTATGAGAATAAAAAGTTAGCATGCAGCAGCCTAAGCCCCTTGCTTTTCTGGATTAAAGATGCACATTACATTCGACCATTTGTCTCGCTGTAACTGAATTAAGCCTCCTTGACTGCCCGTGGTCTTGTTGCAGGCACCCACAACCTGTATTGACAGCGTCTGGCCAGGCAGATGACAGTACGCAAAACAGCAGTAGCAAGCAGGTGGAAGGTGGCGCAATTTGGGACGGAGGGGATGTGGGCGCTCCATGCCCAGTATCGATGTCAGGAGGCCAGTGGCGTCTGTATTATGGCGGGAGATCACGGAGTGGTCAGCCGGGTGAGTTTGATCTCAACTGCTTGCAATTTGCCTTGTTCCGCGCAAAATTTGTGTGCATGTGCAGCTCAGAGCCGAGTTCAACCGTGTTTGTGCGACCTGTACGCTCATGATCACCTGATCAGTTAGGTGAGCAGATACTCGTCCCCATAGCCACTTCCTAGTTCAAAGCGACTAAGCTAGGAAGCTGCTGGTTACTCTGCAGAAGTTCCTTGTAATGTAGTGCCACATTATGAGTTAGAGACCCAATTGCAGCAACAGCCCGGTCATTGTATTCTGGCTTGCGCCCTGTTTCTCTTCGTTTAACCAGGCAGCTTTTTTGGATGACTTCATGTTCAGTTTATCAGTTGTATCATTGCGGCAAAGTAAACTTTTCCTGCACTCAGAGCCGCGAGCAAACTAATCCTGATGATTGGTCTTTGTTATACTTGTACAATGCAGGCCCTTGGACCGGCATCGGATTGGCCTTGAGCAATGAGGAAGGGCCGCTCTTTGAAGGGGTTCCCTCGTCGTATAGCCGGAAGAAAGTTTAGTATTTGAAATGGAGGATTACTAAGTTGAAATCGCACTGGAATGCCTTGTGCCTGGTTTGCCGATTAAATGCAGATTTCATGCAGTCACCAAACTACTTGTGCAGTCACCAAACTACTCATACAGTCACTAAAATTACGGTAGTTTCTGCTGATACGGGTGCGACAGAAAAATTTTGGATTCATCCAAGCTAAGAACGAGAGATTGTAAAAAAGAGCGCAGACAGTGCAAGCACTGCCAGCGTGATGATTAAAAAAGGATGTTGTATGCTGCCCCCGCACCACATAATGGATGCAGCGCCACACAATACCCCTCCTGGAAAGGGACTAGCAAAAGAAAAAGGGCCCTCAGTCACAGGGATCAAGGTGGCTGGGAGGCAGAGGAGACGTGTATAACAACACCTGTAAGGGTCGCACTGATCGTTGTCTGGCTTGCATGACCTTTTCACGGACACAAAGGTGTGTCATTTCATGATTGTGTGATAAATCAGTGGATTTCTTACTTAGTTGTTGCAGAAGACAAGATAGGACGCTGGAAGCAACACCAAGCAACACATCCAGCATGCATATGAATAAGAGGAGCTGCGCAAGTCTTTGTAGTTGGTAAGTTGGGTAAGGTAAGGTTACATCGCTGTATATGCCTCTGGGGGGCATCTTGTCTACCTTTTTTCCTAGGCACTCTCGCGATGCAAGAATTGGACAGAGAGATTCAGCAGAAATTGGACTTGGTAATGAGGTAATAATGAAAAATCCATAGTCTTTTGATATTGATGCCGCGTCATCATCCCTACGGGTTTACTGCGGCTTGTAACTAGGCAGGCAGTGAAAAAACCCTCCCCACATATATTAAGGAAAAGGAGCCACTTTGGTACCGGGTACCGTAAAACTCCTCCACCAAAAGAATATGATGAAGATCAATGGGGATCAGGAGGGTTGCAGGCTTGACCTGAAACCGTCTTCTGATTGTCAGGTCAAATTACGGTCACTGCAAAGTATAAGACTCAGCACATCTACTGAGACTGGCCATCCAGCTTATTGAACAAGACATAAAGAAACTCTCAACTGCCAACCAACTTAACTGCTCTGTCACACGATTCGTCGCTGCCAACGATTGGGCGTGACATGATGAGAGTTGATAATAGTGCTGGAAAGGGCATGTCTGTTACGGACAAGTTTGGCAGCGTACTACAAACTTGCTGAGGTGGGGCCTAAGCATGTTGTTCATTGGAGCTTGAAAGGTTGCAGGAGTTATAAAGACCAAAGGATATAACTTTGAATTGGAAGTGTCCAAAAGAAGTTCTGAAGGCTGTCTGAGCAACGTCTTTGGGAGAAAGCTGATCCGGTGGTACTCTGACTGCAAATTATTCTGGACTACCTAGGTAGCTAGATAAGGTCTTAGCACCAGCGAGAGAGCCCATGAACGGTGGCCAATGCGCGTTAGAGGGTACTTGTTCTTGACTGTGATTTTATTAAGAGAATATACACAGGGGCCATCTTTCTGTGCTGCAAAGAGCACTGGTGCTCCATAGGGGGAAGAATCCGGTTAAAATTAGTCCATGCTTTAGTAATCCAGCCACTTGCTGTTCAACTTCAGCGCGTTCCTTCGGGCTGAGCCTGAACATGGGTCTAAAAGGTGGGTTGGCGCCCATTTTTGTTGAAATTTCTTGGCCAGTACCTCTTATACATAGGTGGTAGTGTTTCTAGAAACATAGAGCTAGGGAGAAAATACACCGTTAGGAAACCTTATACACGGCATGATGATGTTGATGACGTTGCTCTCACTTACAACATGGCTGAAAGTCCGCAGTTCCAGCTGGACAGATTATGATTACATACGTGTCAGAGGGCTTAAACTGAACACTGACAAAACAAATATTATGGTCTTCTTCAGCAGGGATACTTCTGCGATTCCCGCCTTCACATATGATGTCACACCTCTGGAACTTGTCACTCAATTCGAATACCTTGGAATCACTCTTACTCATGACAGAAGCACGCTGCTGAGAAGACAGCGTGGAATCACGCTTACTCATGACAGAATCACTCTTACTCATGACAGAAGCACAGCTGCTGAGAAGACAGCAGACTACATCAAGTTTGCCATAGCCAGAGTTTACAAAACTGGTGACAGCAAGGGTATCAAGCAGAGAAGAATGCTGGAGGTTTTCCAGGTCCTCGCTTTGGCAGCTGGTCTGTACGGTTGTCAAGTGTGGGCTACTTCTTCTCTGACGTATGATTCTTCAAAGGCCACCCCTGCACGCATCCTTAATCTTAGCTAAAAAGACCCCTGGGTGTCAAGGAAGGTACTGATACTCACTGCGTGCTTCGCAAAACAGGTCGGACGCTCATCTTTTTCTACTGATTTTTCTACTATTTTGAATTCGGCATACGATTCTAGAACTATAAGGCTCTCAGTTTCTCTAACGATCCATAAGCCCTAGACACTTCGTGTCCTAGGGTCCAACAGTATACTCTCTTCAAACAATCTTTTGTACCTGAGAAAATTAGTAGGGCTGACCTTTTCCTTGCAAACAGAAATCATAGGTACATGGGCCCATCAGATTCTAAATGCCCTCCAAAATTTCCCTGCGTCTCAGCAGCAGCTTTTGAATGCCACACGATCTCGTGAGTATCAATCTGAAACAGTTTGAGCTCACTCTGCGTGATCATATCATTGGGGGCTGGAGAACTACTTGACAATTTGAAACCTCATGAGACACGAGGCTCATCATTCCAGCAGAATTATGAAGACTTATCACACACATTTTGGTGTACCTTTGGGATTGTCCCTGGCTGGTGGGTTGGCAGAAAAAAAAATCACCTCTATGCTGCCTCTCTACCTTAATTTAAATATTTCCAACGATCTTAGCCGCGCACTTTCTTGCTTTCGCCTTTCTTGCAACATTTTTCTGGTCCAAAAAATGCGTCACGACAGGAACAGAAGGCCTTATTATGAGCTCAGGATCTGTGACAAAAATGACTGGTAACTTTTCAGAATGAGGAACACCTTTTGCTGGACTGTGCGCATGAACATCTTGGTAGCCTTCGATTACAGCACCGCCAGCTGGTCTTCCCACCTCAGTATGAGGATAGCCCAACTCGTTTGAGGACCTTTTTGAACCAGCCAGATATGTATGGGTGTGACTTCTCTTGTGCCTGAGTGCCTAGCCCTTTCCCTTGTTTTTTTCTAGCGCCATTTTGGTTCGGTTTCAGGCATTTCCCACTTCAGCTTATATAGCGATGTAACATACCTTGCTTATAAAATTAAATAATTTAATAATAAGAGAGCTGGATTCGGGCAGGGATTCGGCATACTTTTGCGAGCCGTCGATTGCGTTGTTTCGAAATGTGAACAATTTATTATAATAAAAAATGTGTTTTTAGAATGAATGTGCGTGCGCCTCAGCCAGGCAAAGGGCTGTATGACAAGGAATTGTTTGGCAGTCCAGCCCCCTCCTCTTGCACTACTGGTACTATCAAGAAGCCAAAACAGAATGCCAGCATATGCAAGTTGCATGACCAATTGGCGCAAGGATGGAGGCAGGGCGAAAAGCACGCTCGCAACAGGAGCACCCTTTCCTCTCCCAACAAGGACCAGCAACAGCGTGCACCCCACCGCACACATTTCATAGCAGTTAACAAGTCCATCCTTGCCTGCTCCAGCATCTCAGAACTGGCTGACTTGGTCCAGCAAAGATCGCTGAACGAGGTGCGTAATAACGAACATTTGGGCACCGAGTGTGCCAGTTCTTGTGCACAACGGCTTATTCCATGTGAATAGCGTGCATGCTGTGCAGGTGAATGTATGCAGCGCCACAACTCACCTGCATTGCCTGCTCCGGGAGCAGCACGAGGGCCAGCGCAGCAGCACGCCGGGGCCTTTAGCACGCAGAACTGCGCCAACAGCGGCAGCTGAAGCAGAAATAGCAACGGCACGCCACTTCATGCCAGCACTGGTGCAAGCCACTCTGCAAGCAGGCCCCTGCCTCACTCCCGACCACTGTGTGCGCATGCTCACAGCGCACGCGTGGATGCAGCAGTGGTTGCCTCACCCAGGGGGGCCTCACCAGGTCACCCATTCATCCACCAGGCCACTAAAGCATGAGAGGGCCCACTCACAGGGTGCCAGCAGCAGGCTCTGGCGCGCCATGCTGAGCCTGCTCTGCTCCAAGCTTGCATCCCCCTCCTCCGCTACTCCTCCGGAGAACCTCAGCCGAGGCCTGTGGGCATGTGCTCGCCTTGGACACGTACATGCAGGCCTAGCATCTGCTGCCTCTGCACGTATCCTGGAGCTGGTGCAGGAACGGCACGGCAGCCAGCAGGTTTCCTTTTCCGCTGCACCTCTGCGGCAGGGTACGGGGCAAGGTAGCACAGAAGCAAAGCAAGCATTCAATGGGGGCAGCAGCAGTCGCAGCAGGAAAGAGGATGGTGCTCGCAGCATCAGTAGCAGCAGCAGCAGCAGCAGCAGCAACAGCAAGAGTGAAGAGGGCACGGGCCAGCAGGGTCCCCCCTTCCTTCCCAGTCCTCAACTTTGCACCGCCTCTACCTCCACACCAGCTTGGACCAGCCCTTCCCTGCCCTCTTCCCTACATCCAGCGAGCTCTGCATCGCACTCTTCTGTAGAAAGCCCTAGCAGGCCCAGCATGCACTCTTCTCCTCCATCACTCCCAGACACACTCAGCAACTTGGTGTGGGCGCTGGGGCAGTTGCTGCAGCCGGTGCCTCTCTCCTCCACTCCGCCCCTTCCTCTCTTCCCCTCCTTGGAACATACTCACAACAACCGAGTACTCTCAGGTGAGTACATTTGTTGGAGCTGGTGCAGCATGAGTGGTAAGTAGTCTCAGAAGTAGTGCAGGGCACACAGCAGTGTACACACCATTATACAGACACGTTGCTGTGTTCCCATGACAACACCAGCACTCCTTTCTCTCCATTTGCCAATGCCTGCAAATGTGTATGGATGTGTCTAGGATGCTTATGCACACACACACACGTACGCGTACACACACATACACGAAAACATTCACACACATTCACACTCATATACACTCATATACACACATGCACACACACACATGCACACCCGCATATGCAAACGTGTGTTGATCAGAACTAGCTCTCAAGTGCATGTGTTCTCTCACTGGCCCTCCCATTCACGCACACGCACACACACATACATACACACACACACACTTACACACGTATAAAAAATATCACACAGGCACAGGCATAGGCTCAGCATGTGGCACGCACGCACGGCAAAACCAGCTGGCTGAACAGGAGGCGGTGCAGCAGCTGATCGCAGCAGTGCACACACGACTTGCACAGCAGCCTTTGTGGGTGGCTTCGTGGGGCCCTGTGCGCTTGTCCACCCTAATGCACGGGCTGGCCTCCGCAGAGCTGGCAAGTGTGCGCATGCACACAGGACCCTCGTCTCCAACTCACGACCTTCCCCTTACAACACCGCCACCCTCCTCCTTTCTCCCCCCCTACGTTCCCACCAACCAGCGCCCACCCTCCCACACGACCCCTTCCTTATTATTGCCAAAGCACGACACACCCCCAGCAGTCAGCCACCACTCCTTGCTGGCCCTGTGCCATTCTGTGCTCCTGCTGCTAGGCACTCCTGCACAACAAACAGGAGGAGAGAGCAGCGTGCTGCCTCCCTCACAACCCCAGGCCACAACAGCCTCCGGACACAGCCACACAGCCTCCCTACACAGCAACACATCCTCCCAACACAGCAACACTGCCTCCCAACACAGCAACACAGCCTCCCAACACAGCAACACAGCCTCCCAACACAGCAATACAGCCTCCCAACACAGCAACTCTGCCTCCCAACACAGCAATACAGCCTCCCAACATAGCAACACAACCTCCCAACATAGCAACACTGCCTCCCAACACAGCAACACTGCCTCCCAACACAGCAACACTGCCTCCCAACATAGCAACACAGCCTCCCAACACAGCAACACAGCCTCCCAACACAGCAACACAGCCTCCCAACACAGCACCCCTGCATTTGAAGCACTGCCAAGGGAGCCACAGTCAAGTGAACAACAACACTCCAGTGCAGCGCCATCAAGCGAACCGCAGTCACCACTGCCTCTGCCGAGCTCATTGTCCTCGTCAGGGGGTGCACGAAAAGGGCTGGCCTCTCATAATGGGCAGCTCAGTCCCCAGGTCTTGTCCAACATGGCCTGGTCTCTGACGACCTTGTGGGGCCTACTTGGGCAGAGGCAGGGCAACAGCTCAGGGGCAAGACACGCGCGCAGCAGCAGCAACAGCAACAGCAGCAGCAGCAGCAGCAGCAGCAGCAGCAGCAGCAGCGGCAGCAGCGGCAGCAGCAGCGGCAGCAGCGGCAGCAGCAGCGTGGATGGAAACTCAACAGAAGGACGCACAAGCAGAGCCAGTGGCCTGGGTCACACTGTCGAAGACAGCGTAGGGGGGGCCAGTGCCAACAGCAATAGCAGTGAAACTAGCCATGACACCCCAGGAACTGCCCCTGCCACCTTTCTGCATCCGCAGGCCTTCAGCGAGCTGACCGCGGCATGTGCCAGTGCGATACGTGGCCTTGCACATGCTGCGCTGGGCTTGCCTGGAGGGGGCCTTTCCCGCTTGTCGCCCCACGAGCTGTGCAGTCTGCTGCAAGCTGTGGCAGACCTGCACGCCGCTCCCAGCCATGCTGCAGCCTTTGCCAGCGACAACAACGAAGTCAGCAGCGATGGCGGTAAAAGTAAGGCTGGTGAAGGCAGCAGTGCCGCCAGCAGCATTGCTAGCAGCAGCTCTCCCAGAAGCAGCACCCTCCCTAAAACCACCAGCAACCCACGCTCACCCCCTCTTCGCCCACCCCCTTCCTTGCCATCCCCCCGTAGCAACCTCAGCCCCCCAAACATACCTCTGCGCCAGACCTCACCGCAACGCCACCAGCCAGGAGCTCCCCCTCCCTCTGCATCCCCAACACCCTTCCACACCAACAAACGCACCCAGCACGACGCCCACCACCACCTCCCTCCAGATGTGTCTGCCTTTTTGCAGCGCCTGTTTGATGCAGCCCTCTGTTCTGTGGCAACCAGGATGGCCTCGTTCACGGTAGAGGACTGCTGCGAGCTGCTGCATGCTTGTGCTGTGCTGGAGCAAGTGGAGCAGGGTAAGAGCTGATGGTCTGAGCCTGATCGGACGAGTTGTGCTGACCCCTAAATTGTGCTGACCCCTGAATTGTGCTGACCCCTGAGTTGTGCTGAGCCACGAGTTGTGCTGAGCCAGGAGTTGTGCTGAGCCACGAGTTGTGCTGAGCCACGAGTTGTGCTGAGCCACGAGTTGTGCTGAGCCACGAGTTGTGCTGAGCCATAGTTGAGCTGAGCCACGAGTTGAGCTGAGCCATGAGTTGTGCTAAGCCATGAGTTGTGCTGAGCCACGAGTTGTGCTGAGCCATGAGTTGTGCTAAGCCATGAGTTGAACTGAGCCATGAGTTGCCACAGGTGCAAATTCCATACTAGGTCCTCACCTAGCTGACGGGTGCAGGGCATACACACACAAACGCGTGCACACACACATACACACACACAAACTCACACGCGCACACACACAAATACACACGCACACACATAAACACACACCCGCGCACACATCCGCACACACACAAAGACACATTCACACGTTTGTTCATGCACCCACCCACCCATCCACCCGCCCACTCACATACACACACTTTCACTTCAGGTAAGCCGACACGGTCAAGGGTAGAGGGACAAGGGGTGCTTAGCCAACCCTCTCAATCACCACCACCACCACCACCACCATTACCACTACGACCACCAGCTCCAGTCAAGCCCCTCCCCTCCCGACTACAACAGCACCAACAGCAGCAACAGCAGCAGCACCAACAGCAGCAGCAGCAGCAGCACCAACAGCAGCAGGAACAGCAGCAATTGCTGAGGCGCCTATGCACTCGTGTTGAGGACTGCCTCCATGAACTGAACCCTGGCAAGGTGCCGGTGATCCTTTGGTCCCTTGCAAGGTGTGAATGGAGGGCACCTTGGGGCACAGTACAAGTGTGTTGTGTTTGCTTGTGACTTCAAATTTGAGAGGTGGTTCTTGAAGTGCGACACACACATTTTGTGTTCTTGCCGGCCCATAGAGTTGGATGCATCCAATGACAGATATTTTTGGTTGGCCAGAACTGTATGTATACACCGTATATGACCGTATATTTGGTGAATTTGCTGCCAAAAATACTGTGTATACACCGTACATATTATATATGATTCTGGCCAACCCTACAGATTGATTACGCATTGACAAATAGCATGTGTTGACACGCAGCATGAGCTCTTACTTACCCTGTTCAGCTAGCACCTTAAATCCTAGACTGAATAAGAAAGTGTACAAGGATGCAGCGTGTGATTTTCCTCCTGACACATGTGCACATGTATACATGCATGCACACAACTAGAAACACGCTCCCACACACATGTACACACACTCACACAATCGCATGTTTGCTTGTGCAAAAGCAGGCTGGACCTGGTTCCTGAGAGGCTGCTGGCCTGCCTCCAAACAAGCCTAGAAATGCCCACAGTGGCCAAAGGAGGACACGACACAGGCAGCAATCTGGAGAGGGCAGCCGGCAGCAGCAGTTTGGGTGAAGCGGAAAACAAAAGCATCGGTGAGGGCCACAGGCTACGGCTATGGCAGGCAGGCCTCACACCTAGGCAGGTTGCGAAAGTAGCGTGGGCATTGGCCACCATGGCACGTAGGGCACAGCAGCAGCAGCAGCAGCAGCAGCAGGGACGGCCGCAACAGTCGCAGCAGGTTGAGCTGCAAGGGTGGGATGATAAGCAGCAGCAGCAGCAGCAGCAGCAGCAGCAGCAGCAGCAGATGCAGATGGAAGATAATGAGAAGGAGAGATCTAGTGCTCAGGATTTACTGCTGCGTCTGGGGCCTGTTGCTGCAGGGCATGCGGAAGCCATGGACAACCAGGTGTGTGTATGTGTTTGTGTTTGCGTGATGATGAGGGCATAGCATGCGTGTTCATCTAAACGTGTGCAAACATGTGTTGCTCTTAACGCTGAGCCTGCCGCAAAGCTACCCTGGTGCTTGATATATAAGATTACTAATACGCTTATCTAAGGTTGGCCAGGCTCGTGTCTTTATGCTAAAGATAATCGTATATTTGATGAAATCCCTGCCTCTAAAACCTCAAATGACGTGTATACACCGTAGATATGTGGCTCAGGCCAACCTTACACATATAACACTCCACGTGACAAGCCTGTTTGTCCTCGTAAAGTAATTTTCTTGTCCTCACTGCATTTCATCACTTTGCATGTGCCTAAGAGCTAATACTGTCCTTGATCAGTGCACAGTGCTGCAGATCCTTATCTCTGTGTCCTTGATCACTGCTCCTGCTGCCCTCTGCCATGTTATGTCACTGCCGCAAAAAGCCTGCTCCACATATACTCCTATGCTTGCAGTCTCTGTGCATGGTGCTATGGGCTTTTGCTTCTGTGCGTGGCCACTGCCCTGATCTGCTCACTGCTGCAGCCCCCCTCCTGCTTCACCGCTGTACTCTTGGCACGACACATCTGCCAGCTACACCAGCCAGCGTGCCAGCTGCCACAGCAGCAGCAGCAGCACCACCAACAACAACAACAACAACATCAGCAGCAGCAGCACCACCACCACCACCAACAGCAGCAGCAGCAGCAGCAGCAGCAGCAGCAGCAGCAGCTCCACCACCACCAACATCAGCAGCAGCAGCACTACAACCATCACCACCACCAATAGCATCACCAGCCACAACAACAGCAGCACCAGCCACAACAGCAGCAGCAGCAGCAGCAGCACCACCACCAACATCAGCAGCAGCAGCAGCACTACAATCATCACCACCACCAATAGCATCACCAGCCACAACAGCAGCAGCAGCAGGTGCACAAACGGCACCATCAACAGAAGCACCTGCACCACCTCCACCAACTCGGTCTATTGCAGCACCTTCAGCACAACCTTCAAAACCAGCGGCATATCCACCATGGCCCATCTCCCCGACGCTTCCTTTTGCATCAGCTTCAAAGCCACAGCCGCCACGGTCGGTGACTCCAACACCAAATCTAGCAGCAGCTTCCTATCTAATCGACCCATCCCTGACAGAAACTCTGCAGCAGCCAGCACAAGCGTCCGGCACCAGCCCTACAGAGCCATTCAAAGCGGCTACCGGCCACGTAAACGGCAGCAATATGTCGCAGCCATCAAAGATGCCTGAATTAGCAGTGACTGTGAAGAGCCAGCAGTCTAGTCGTATGGGCAGCAGCAGCAGCAGCAGCAGCAGCAGCAGCAGCAGCGGCAGTAATAGCCATAGCTCTGAGTTGAAAAGTTGCAGCAAGAGGAAGCTGTGTTTCGTCCTGTCAAAGCCTGATCTGGTCTCAGGGCGGCGGCTGAAGCTGCGAAGCAGCAAGAGCGGCACCTCTGACAGCAAGCCGGACAGCAGCAAGAGCAAGGGAGGGGCTGCAGGCAATGGGAGTGTGTTACGGATATCCACTGAGTACGGTTTGGAACCACCTGAGAGAGACGCCTTAACCAATAGCAGCAGCAGCAGCAGCAGCAGCAGCAGCAGAAGCAGGGAGGTCGGTGGTGAGGGTAATGGCGACAATGAGGCCCAGTTAGATGGGTCGGGGTCAAGCAGGACGAGCAGCCGTGTGCAGCAGCAGGAATTGCAGAAGCCCTTGTCTCCTCAGCAGCTGGCCATGGCCCTCTGGGCGGTGGCCAGCCTATTAGGGGCGGGCCAGAACGAGCTGGGTGCGAGTATGGCACCTTTGCGGCTTTTCAGGTGAGGCTGGGTGCGCTAAGTAGTTGGTGGGCGGGCGCATGCAAGGATTTGGTGGGCCAGAATGAGCCGGGTGCGAGTATGGCAACCTTGCGGCTGTCCAGGTGAGGCTGGGGTTTTATGCAGTTAGTGGGGGCAAGCAAAGGGGATTAGTGGGGCATAAAGAACGTGCTGGGTGCGAGCATAGCATCTTTGCAATTGTTCAGGCAAGGTTGGAAGTTTAATATAGTTGTTCAGATGCAGCAACGTTGCTGTAGCGCTTTGTTTGGGTTGGCCAGAATGACAGGGTGATGAATATGGCACTCTTGAGGCTGTTCAGGTAAGGGGGGCTGATGAGTCGGTGGCCATCTTTGTGCAAATGCAAGCAAAGCCAAGAGCTTTGGTAGATCTGTTCTTCTCAAACCGGTTGGAAAAGCGCTAAGCAAAGCATGCCTTTTTTTAAGCCGTGCAGGCAGAGTGGTTTTGGTCTTTAATCACACTGTAAACATGGAGAACTTGCTATTTTAATGCTTCCAAAGCTGCTCGGTTTCAGCTACACACTTAACCTATAAAGCAGGCAGAGGCTGCAGCACCTTCTGTTGCAAAGGTTGCCACTTTCTTGTCCTCTGTGCGTCAATGCCTCACCGGCATGTTGCACAAAAAGTACAACTTAATTTCTTTTACGATTTGATTTAAACCAGGGCTGCTGCACTGTTTGGTAGAAAAGCCGCTATTGCATCAGGCTGTTACCCTCAAAGCTGCCTAGCGAAAGCTGCCCAAAACAGTTGCTCGTCTTTATACCGTGCATAATGCATTATGCAAAGAATTACCTGGCTTATTTGCTCGTTGTCAAACCACACACTGTCTCAATACATAGAATGTGTCTCCTTCCTCCCATTTCCTGTTTTGCTCAATCCAAAGCCGCCGCACTGTCTGGCGAAAAGACCACCGCTGCGTCAGACTTTGACTCTCAAGGCTGCCTAGCTTCTCAGTTTCCCATTGCAGAACCATTCTACAAGACGCGTCTTGTAATTCTTGTTTACTGTTTTATACAAACCAGGGCCGCTGCTCCCTATGTCGCAAAGGCCGCCGCTGCGTCAGACTTTGACTCTCAGGGCTTGGCCATGGTGACCTGGGCATATGCTTCCGTCCAAGTCAACCCAGGTGAGGCTCTCTGGCGATTTTTTTAGAAGATCAGATAAAATAGACGAAGAATTCAAGATAAGAGGTTGCAAAATCGTTGAATTCTTTATTTTTTGGCTTGTATCAGCACTCCTATTCCTGCTCATAGCAACACCTGCTGCTTCATGCGTGCCCGTGCCCGCCATCATGTTCAAGAGCGAGGTTAACGCTACAATGAGCCAGAGCGGTGGAAAACCCTGTACAGTTGGTCTGGCATGTGAAAAGTTTGATCAATATTTTAAACAATGCATTAATATTTATTTCAGCCGTACTTCAACCGCTTCAACCACATTTCAAGCGAGCCAGGAAAATATCCCTGACGTAGTGTACGACCTTGTGCCATAAAACAATCCCTGATACGAACACTGTACACATTTTGCGTGCATTTATGCACGGTTTCGGCCTGCCCTAGTTCTGATATTCTTAAATATTCGATAGTTTTACCAAACTTGAGTGTCTTTGAGTCCTCATCGAGCCTGAGCTCCTCAGGATCTGGCTATGCATGCACTAGAACCATTGATTGCTTTGCCGTGCCATTAAAATAACGCCTGCGTATTGATTTAAATACATGGGCACACCCCTGTGTTTGATTAACCTGCTGACGTAAATCGCGCAAATGTATCACAAGGAGGCACACCCCTGTTTTTTATTAAACATGTGAACATGCTATCGTGATTCATGCCTCTGTATAGGACTATAGAACATACCTGTTTTTCATTAACATGTTAACATCGTGATTCATGCCTCTGTATAGGACGATAGAACATACCCTGTAGGACGATAGAACATACATATAGGACATACATATAGGACGATAGAATATGCCTCTGTATAGGACCATAGAGCATACATATAGAACATACATATAGGACGATAGAACATACCCTATAGGACGATAGAACATACCCCTATATTTAATCAACTTGCTACCGTTAATCACGCCTCTGTGTCACAGGACATACCCCCATATTTAATCAACCTGCCCTTATGAATTACGCCTCTGTATCATAGGATCATAGGCATACCCCTGTATTTGAATATAATCAGGCTTGTGCTCAGACGGTCGGACAGTACGGTATTATGAGTACGGTACGGACCGTATTTTTGTAAAAGACGGCGTATTTTCCTTTTTTCGGGCGACTCTATTTTACCTTCTAGACAGTAAAATACAGTATGGTGTACAGTACGGTGCCAAGCTGGCACTGCCAGCGCAATTTGGCCTCAGAAAGGCCACCTCTAGCATACTCCTCTCATGTGTTGACGCCACACAATGCTTCCCTGGACGACCCTGAGGCTGGGTTGGGGCTGCATCAGCTCAGGGGAAGGTCCCAGCAGTGGCTTGTATGGAAACTTAAAAGTTGGACGCAGTACTTGATTTCTGGTAATAATTAGCGTTTAATGCATGATTGACTGTTGCAAAAAGTAAACTGTTGTTTTGGGCCGAAATTGGAGCCTAACGGCCAAATTACACCAAAATCGCACTGTACGGTGACCACTGTCTTGTACGGTTTGAGACCGTACTAGTCAACTCCACAGTCTTATTTCAGTACGGTACGGCGTAATACGGTACGGTACCCTAAATACAGTCAAAATTGCTCTAGTACGGCGTAGTCGCACAAACCTGATCGACATGGTATCATGATAGCATTCAGATGTTTTGCTAGAAAGCAAAGGAGCCAACCTTGTAACTCCTCCTTATTTCGTGTGATAGCATTAACAACAAATTTGTAAAACTGTTTTGTGTGTAAACCTTCACAATAAGCTTGTTAACACTCACAGTTAGCAAGACCAGACACACAACTAACCCATACTTGCCTCATACAGGCGAGCGCGTTCTGACCACCTTAGCGCAGAGCAGCCTGCGTGCTGCGCACGCTATGAGCATGCAAGGCCTGGCCATGGTGGCACACGCACTGGCGCAGCTGTCCTTCTCCGGTCCCCAGGTAGAGAGACGCATGTGTCCTGTGCCACACGCATATATTCCTCAATTGCATACACACACACACAAACACACTGGCACAGCTGTCCTTCTCCGGTCCTCATGTAAAAAGACACACGTGCTCTGTGCCGCACGCATAACTTTCACTTGCACGCACACACACACACACACACACTCACACACACACACTGGTGCAGCTGTCCTCCATGTAAAGAGACGCATGTGTCCTGTGCCACACGCATATATTTCTCAATTACATACACACACACTCACACACACACACAAACACACTGGCACAGCTGTCCTTCTCCGGTCCTCATGTAAAAAGACACACGTGCTCTGTGCCGCACGCATAACATTCACTTGCACGCACACACACACACACACACACACACACACACACACACACACACACACGCGCACACACACACACTGGCGCAGCTGTCCTTCTCCATGTAAAGAGACGCATGTGTCCTGTGCCACACGCATATATTTCTCACTTGAACACACAAACACTGGCGCAGCCGTCCTTCTTTAGTTCTTATCTGAAGAGACGCATGTGTCCTGTGCCGCACGCATGATTCTCTCACTTGAACACATAAACACTGGCGCAGCCGTCCTTCTCCAGTCCTTATCTGAAGAGACGCATGTGTCCTGTGCCGCACGCACGCATGATTCACCTCACGCGCACATGCAACAACATGATAAACCCACTCCAACCCTCCATTAAACTATGCACCTGCTCTACGCATTCACACACATTCCTCTGGACTACACGTGCATCATATGCACATGCGCACACACACGCACATGTATTGTACGCTCGCAGCTCTATTTACGCATACATACACACACGCACGCACACACATACACACACGCACACACAAACATGCAAACGTGAAACAGAAAAAGGCAACAACTAAATTATATTTGTACAAGGCACAGATGCACACTCCTGCACACAAAAGCACTTGCCCAAACCCACCCACACGCAGCTGTATGCTCACCTGGGCACTGCCGTGCTCTCCAAGGTTCGTCAGCCTTCCCTTCTAGAGCAGCTGCCGCCAACTGGATACGGGGACACACTCACACAGGTGAGCTTGGTAGAGAGCAGCTGTCTTCACCTGGGTCTAAGGACACACTCACACAGGTTAGCTCGGTAGCTTGATGCCTCATGCTCAAACGACGGCTGCATTGAGATGCGTCAGCCTTCCCGTTAAAAGCAGCTGTGTCCAACTGGATCTGGGGACGCGCCCACACAGGTGAGCTTGGTAGCTTGATGCCTCATGCTCAAACGACGGCTGCATTGAGATGCGTCAGCCTTCCCGTTAAAAGCAGCTGTGTCCAACTGGATCTGGGGAGGCGCCCACACAGGTGAGCTTGGTAGCTTGATGCCTATAATGCTCCAATATTGGCTGCGTCAAGATACCTATAATGCTCCAATGGCCTATAATGCTCCAATGGCCTATAATGCTCCAATGGCCTTCAGCTTGGTAGGCCTATAATGCTCCAATATTGGCTGCGTCAAGGTACGGGAGCGTACTCACGCAGTTGAGCACGGTATGGGTTATGTTTGGATGAAGTCAGCTGTACCTGGAACAGGTGCGCTTACAGAGACTAGCGCATATACATATACACAACAAGGTAGTTAGTACACAGGGTACCCAAATATTCGGGTACACCCGGAACAGCCTGTAAAAATTCTCAGGGTTCTCCTGGAACTGCTTTTGAAATTATTCAGGGTGTTATAATATTTCCCGGGCCGGGGGCTGTCGCCCCCCGTCCCAAGCGTGATGTACTCATTTTCAGGCACTGAAGGAGTCAAGCAGGAGTCGAGGGCTTCGGTTTACATAATAAAAAATATGCTAATCGTTAGATGTCTTCAAAAGCACTCGCTGCTATTGCTCAAGGTCATATGCCCGTGTATGCGTGTGTGTATGTGTGTGTGCGTGTGTGCAGGTGCAGGTGCACGTGTGTGTGTGCGGGCGTGTGCGAGTGTGTGTGCGGGTGTGTGCGTGCGTGTATGTGTGTGTGTGTTTGCGTGTGTGTGCTTGTGTGTGTTGTGTTAGTGTGTGTGCGTATGTGTGTGTGTGCGTACGTTTGTATGTGCGTATATGCATGTGTATGTACATGTGCATGTGTGTGCGTGTGTATGTGCATATGTGTTTGTGTGCGTGTGTGTATGTGCGTGTGTGCGTGTTCGTGTGTGTGTATGTGTGTATGCGTGTATGTGTGTGCATGTATGTGTGTATGCATGTGTGTATGTGTGTGCTCTCGTGCGCTAGACATTGTTCAAGGTTCGCACATGGCTGCTGGTTGAGGCCTCATCAGGGCCAGGTGCAGGGGGAGGAGGAGGCAGAGGGAGGAGGAGCGAGGCGCTTCCATCTGGAGTCAGTCAGTTTGGTGCAAGCTGCCAAGGTGGATTGCCTGCCATGCAAGGTGCAAGCACTCGAGCCCAGCACTCACATGCTTCTAGGGGGAAGAAAGAGGGAGGCTTGTTCAGGAGGAAGAGCCTGCTGGGGTGGCTGACCCCTCCCCCTTTCTTCTGGCTGACCTTTCCCTCTTCTTCCCACTCTCACAGTGTCATTCTTACTGTCATTCCCAAAATCCGCTTCAAACTATCCGGAACTGCTATCGCTCCTGCAATTTCAATGAGATTCGAACCAGCTTTTGTTATTATAAATTTTGTTATTTATTCCGGTTCCCCCACGGGATACTACAATCCTGATACACAAGCACGCGCTATGAATCATGTTTGAATGAAGTCAGCTGTACCTGGAATTGGAAGTGCTTACAGAGATGAGTGTGAAAACGTCGGCTGCATGGGAGTGTGGGAGCGTGCTTTGCTTGCGTGCAGGTGCAAGGTGGCAGGTGCACTGGTGGCAGGTGCACTGGTGGCACTGGTGGCAGGTGCACTGGTGGGTGTCATGTACACCTGCTGGAAAAGAACATTGAAAATTGGGTGCACAGGTTACGCACGTGTCATGTACGTATCATGTATAAATATAACCTGCTCAAAAAGTTTTGAAAATAGGGGAAAGCTTAAAATAGAGGTGAGTACGGTAGCTGTTCAGCATCTAGGTCTGGGAAAGTCCAAAAAATACTCCCCTCCTCAGGCGCTGTATCGCTGTTGGTCAAATTTTTAACTGTGTGAAGGCTTCCCCCTCTTGTTCTTCGCTTGGGCCTTTGCTGGTTTGCTGTGGGAAAGGATTTTTACAGTGCCCAAACGATTCCTGGGATTGGAGGGGGTGCCTTTCACTGCTCGCATACTTTTTTTCTGTTCATCAGCATGCATGCAGAAATACCAACACGCTGTCTGGGCGGTTTCAGCTTCTACCTGCATAGCACTCGTTGATAAACTTTCTTGCTTGCATATAATTCCGTTCAAACTGCACATGCACACACATGCATACATGCACACACATGCATACATGCACACACAACACACACACATACACTCATACACATACAACTCACCCACACAAAATACGCATGCTGCAGCGCCCCCCTCCCTCTCTGCAAGCAACCCCATGGAGCGACGCCTTGTTTTCAGGGGGCAGCACGCACACGCCAGTTGCCTCCCTGAGCAGCATGGTGCTCGTGCTGGCTTGCAAGGATGTAGCTTGCCCTGCACTCATGGATGCAGCCATGACAGCAGCCTTGGTACGTGCACCACTATCCACAGCACCAGCCATGACAGCATCCCTGGCACGTGCACCACTATCCACGGCACCCTCAGCAGCAGCACCAGCAGCACCAGCACCAGCAGCACCAGCAGCAGCGCCTCCACTACCACCAACCACAACAACGACGGCAGCACCCCCCGCCCCCCCGGCGCTTTCTCCAACCAGGAGCAGTGTGCCCTGGGGAACGACAGCTGGCGTGACCGCACAAGAAGTGGTTCCGCTGCTCTTCGCTCTCGGTAGGGCACAGCACAGGTGTACGCCTCAAAAGCTGGACGTGCTGATGGAGGTGCTTGCGCATGAGCTGGGGGTGGTGCAGGGGAGGGAGGAGGGAGACGCGCAGGCGCTGGAGCAGCAGCAGTACCAATGGCATGAGGAGCAGCAGCAGCAGCAGCAGCAGCAATCTCACGGGCACGAGAGGCAGCAGCAGCAGCAGCAGCAGCAGCAGGAACCACCACTCCAGTTGCAGCAGCTCCAACCGCTCTGGCCACAACAGCAGCACCTGTCACAGCAGCAGCAACTACAGCAGCTACAATTACTGCAGCCACAGCAGCAGCAGCAAAAAGCATTCCACCCAGGCTTGTTGTCCATGGCCCTCTCAGCCTGTGTCTCCCTCCGCTACCAACCCTCCCCGCTGCTGCTGACAGCCATCTGTCGCAGCTTGCAGGGCGCAGCCAGCCAGCTGTCCACGCACACCGTGTGTGAGGTGGTGAGCAGCCTGGCAGCGCTGCAGGTGTGTGTTTGTGTGTGTGTTCCTGTGCTATCAGCCCTATGCATGCATTTAGGAATGTGCTGAGTGGTTAGAGCTACAGACTTGCTGGTGGCCAGCGCTCCCTAGCGTGAGTGGTGAGCAGCGTGTCAGTGCTGTAGATGTGTGTGTATGTGTGTTCGTGTGCCGTCAGCTGTATGTATGCGTGTAGGTGTGTGCTATGTGTTTGAGCTACAGACTTTCTGGTGGCCAGCGCTCACCGTGTGCGAGGTAGTGAGCAGCGTGGCAGTGCTGCAGGTGTGTATGTTTGTGTTCCTGTGCCGTCAGCTGTATGTATGCACGTAGGTATGTGCTGTGTGGTTAGAGCTACAAACTTGCTAGTGGCCAGCGCTCCCTAGCGTGAGTGGTGAGCGGCGTGGCAGTGCTGCAGGTGTGTGTGTGTTCTTGTGTCGTCAGTTGTATGTATGTGTGTAGGTATGTGCTGTTTGTGGTTTGAGCTACAGGTGCTGGTGGCCGGCGCTCACCGTCTAGAGGTGGTGAGCAGCCTGGCAGCGCTGTAGGTGTGTGTGTGTGTGTTCCTGTGCCGTCAGCTGCATGGATGCGTGCACAAATTCTCAATTTGGATGCTTGCTAAAATTTTCATTTTTGTGGTGTCTTCCAGGGCTGTTGCCATGCCTCACCTTCCCAAGCAGCAGTCACGGTGTCTGGCACCTATCGCACATCCCCAGAGCCTGTTCAATTTACTTAAATTCCTGCTGTGACTTTGTTTAGATGCAGATCTCTACAGGCTGCGTGATCTTGAATTATTGCTCACACATGTTTAACCTGTGCGCAGATGCTCTTTTCCTCATTCCTTTTTGTATCTCCAATGTCCTCACCTCTCTGTTTTCATCACCTTTTCTCGCACCTGCATAGCACTGTCCCAGCAGCACACAGTGGGATGCATCCAAGAACTCATGCGTCCATCTGTGCACGCCGTTTTTTTAGGCTTTGTTTCGTCCCTCTCACTCATTTGAGCCCACTCCCTCAGTGAGCAGACATATTTTTTCAAGCAGTGAGCAGACATATTTTTTTAGGCTTTGTTCCGTCCCTCTCACTCATTTGAGCCCACTCCCTCAGTGAGCAGACATCTCCAAGCAGCTTGCCGCTTGACGACCTCCCAGAGGGCCGAATCCTGCACCAGTAGCAACAACGTTTACACATTGTCTGCTCTTCTAACCCGCTCACCTTTTACGCTACATACCTCCATTGTGCAGCACTCTCCCAGCAGCGAGCTGCTTGATGAGCTTGTGGCGGTGGTGGAGGGTCGTGTCCTGCACCAGCAGCAAGAGCTGCTGACCTTGGAGTCGCTGATCAAGCTGGCCTGGGGCCTGGCATGCTTCAAGCAGTACAGGTGAACCACATGCTACAAGCACAGAACAGGTGAACTGCATGCTTCCAGTAGTAAGGTGAACCACATGCTTCAAGCACAGTACAGGTAAACTGCATGCTTCAAGTAGTAAGGTGAACTGCATGCTTCAAGCACAGTACAGGTAAACTGCATGCTTCCAGTAGTAAGGTGAACCACATGCTTCAAGCACAATACAGGTGACCCGTTGAGCACTCAAATTGCTTGAGTTTGCCCTTGTGTGGTTGTATGTGATAGTAGCGCTTGGTTTTGTTGAGTCAGCCTTTTTGTGGGCATTTATGACAGCAGCTCTCTGTTATTGTTTAACCTGGCACGGACAATGCCGTGCTTGAGCCGTACAGGCGAAGGGGCTAAACAGTGATTTAGTACAGGGTGGTGATGCGTAAAAGCTAGGGTTGGCCAGAATAGATTATATATACGGAGTATATACGGCATTTTTGGCTGGGGAATCACCAAATTTACGGTCAAGTACGGTGTATAGATACGTTTTTGGCCAACCCTAGGAAAAGCAGATCAAGGCAAAGACTCGGTTCTTTCAGTCAGGCCAGCCAGGCCCACCCAAAAAGGGGGGATTTATGTTCCTCTCCTGGAATGCACATTTGAGATAATAATGGTATCTATACAATATTGTGACATTTCTGCAGAAAATCATTGAAATTGGGGTCAAGGGTGCGAAGGGGGGGGGGCTGGATTTGTGCCATATCTTTGCCAGAGAGGTGGCATGGGTGTAGAAATGTAGGGTCTTGTCCGAATTTCACCATTTCTTTTGTTCCCAGATAGGTTTAGGCAGGGTTGTTCAGTTCGAGGTTTGGCCAAAAGTTCGGGTTCGCGAACTTTCACGCTTTTTAACGAATTTGAAAAATGCCGTTTGGAGTTCGGTCAAAGTTCGACGGACTTTTAAGAGTTCTTTGAACTTAACAGCATGTGCCTGTCAAAATTGCAAGGGACAGCAGCCCCCCCCAGTTCAGTCCCACTCTTTCCTTGCAGTAAAGTAACATTTTCAATGATGTAATCTGTATCAGGCCAGGAAGTTTCCTTGGTCTTGTGGGCCAAACTTGTCACACATTTCTGAACTGCTAAGGATTTGTACAACGCGGCACTTGCAATGCACCTTAAGGTTCTCCTTTTTCTGCTCTACAATGATGACATGGTCCCATTCTGGCCCCTTTTATCCCCCTATAAATATAAATGAACAAAACACACCTAATTGGGAGATTTAAGGTGGGGGTAGGAGCCCAAGGGCCTGTTTTCCAAAATAGCACATCGAACCCTTCGAACAGTTCGAGGTTTCTAGAACTTTCACAAACTTTATCAAACCCTTGCTCCCAAAGAACTGAACAACCCTGGGTTTAGGGTTAAAACATACCCATTAAAGCAAAAGGAAGGGGGGTTGAATATTTGCCCCCTAAGGGCTTAGTGCGTGGACCTGTTTGCTGGGCAAAATGGTGCATTTTAAAAAACACGCAAGCACACTGTCTGGCCACCACCTGAGTGTCAGGGGCCTTTCAGTATGCTCCCCAGGGATGCCTTGCCAAGTACTTTGGTCTGAGATGCTGGGGGTGGGCGTCGGTGGGCAGCGGCAGCTGAGATCTTCTATTAAATAGCAGGCTCTGGTCGGCCCCTCCAAGCACATGTGGAAATTCGTTTTTTGGCAGGGATATCCACCCTGCCCACCTGGGCACTTCATGCCATGAATTGAGTGTGCAGGGATGCTTAGACATATGTAATCAAGGCTCCTACATACTTAATGTATTCTTCTGCATTGGGGCAAGAACTCTCACAGGAATGGCTGGCCTGACTTTCAGTTACTGGGTTGGCAAGTAAATAGCCCAACAGCACAAAACGATCAAGTGCAAAGAAAATTAGATAAAAACTGAGTTTCTAACCTTAAAGAATGACAATCAGGCGACTGCTGTTCAGCTGTGTGGTGTGTGGACTGGGCTTTAACATGCTCCCTTCTGTCATTCTTTTCACTCTTGATTTTGATACAGTATCCTGTTCATACTCTTGATTTTGATACAGTCCTGCATTCACAAAAGTGTATTTTTGTGATCACAGGCAGCCCTTGTTCAAGCGAGCCGTGAGGCGTGTGCTGGGCTCGTCTGCTACAGCCCTGAGGGAGCGCCCACAGCTACTGCAGAAGCTCATCGAGGTACTTGTGCTCATGTAATAAACCATGTAACATCGTGCCTGCTAGCGTGTGCCAGAGCATGAGTGTTGACATGTACACATGCTTGTTGGTAATGTGGGCTTCAAAGTTTGGTAGAGCTATGAAGCAACAGTCCTCTCTTACCATGCTTTCTTTAGTGCAGCACACTCAGATCAGCCTCTCCTTCAACGTCCAAGCTGGTTTTTGCAATATAACCTAAACAATGCACAACCGTATCAGTTTGTTTGGTGAGCATAGAGGACACAACAGTAAGCGTGTGGCAAATTGACCAGCGCAGCACACGCACGCATTTACGTACACACATGTGCAGAAACGTACACACGCACACACAAATACACATACACACATGTGCAGAAACACATACATGCAGAAACGTACACACACCATATATACACACATGTGCAGAAGCACATACATATACGTGCAGAAATGTACACACACATCACATATACGCATACACACACGCGTGCAGAAACGCATACATATACGTGCAGAAACGTACACACACCGCATATACACATACACACACATATACATATACACACACAGCTCAAGGTGCTGTTCCAGACAGAGCGGCACGCGGGCGGTTATTGGCTCATGCTCAAGCCTCGTTGGGAGCAGCGCACGGCAGCAGGAGGGGCAGACAGGGTGACGGAAGAAGTGCTGATGCAGGTGTGGGCTTGGGTGTGGATTTGAAGGGTCTTGATGTGCATGTGTGTGGGTGTGGGTGTGGGTGTGGGTGTGGTTATGAATGGATAGAAAGTGCTGATGCAGGTGTGGGCGTGGGCGTGGATGTAGATTAGAGAGGTCTTGATGCACACATGTGTGTGGGCGTGGGTATGGACTGATATGCTTGTGTATATGTATGTGTGGGTGGATGTAGGTGCGGACAGAATGCTGATGCACTGGATACAAGCTGGGTAATGGGCAATCATGATGTATCTATCACCAAGAAAATAAGGCAGGGGTTTATTATCAGGAAATATTACAACTGCTCAAAGGCCCTCACAACTTGCTCCTAGAGGAACAACGTATAAAAATAGCAGAGTTGTTTAGCCCCCCCCCCCCCAACCTTGCGGCTGCAGCGTAAGCTGTAGGTGTCACTCTTCTAGGCACCCAGGGACTCTGATCAGTTTTGCGTCCCCTTCTTTTGCACGACACCACTCCAGGCTGCCCACCTCCCCCCTGACGAGCTTGCGGCAGCAGTCAAAGCAACGGACCTGGTCAAGTCCCAAGTGCTGATCATGCTGCATGCCCTAGGGGTAGATGACCCACAGTGGAGACCCCTGCGCCAGGGCGATCAGGTAGGCTAACCGTGCGTGGTTTCTATTTTAATATTCCCAGGTGCTGATCATGCTGCATGCCTTAGGGATAGATGACCCACAGTGGAGATCCCTGCGCCAGGGCGATCAGGTGGGCTACCCGTGCGTGGTTTCTATTTTAATATTCCCAGGTGCTGATCATGCTGCATGCCTTAGGGATAGATGACCCACAGTGGAGACCCCTGCGCCAGGGCGATCAGGTAGGCTAACCGTGCGTGGTTTCTATTTTAATATTCCCAGGTGCTGATCATGCTGCATGCTTTAGGGATATATGACCCACAGTGGAGACCTTTGCACCAGGGCGATCAGGTAGGCTAATCTATAATGGTCTTTGCTTGAAATTTCTCTTGCGAGTAGTACCCTCGAACGCGCCACTTGTTTGGGAATTTGTAAGTGCTCATCTTAGCTACAGAACTTAGGAATCGGTACTGCAAATTTGATGCTGTGCACACTACGGGAGTTTAGCCTGATGAGAAGACCCCAGGCATCCTAAGTTATTGACTTGGATTGCTTTCCACCCCTAGTTCAAATCTGTTCTTGTTACTGCCCATACTTGCATGCAAGCTCGCTGCTATTGAGGGCTTACACATAATATACAGGGCTTACACATAATATACAATGAAACTTCAAAGAGCTACTATTCCTGTATGGCAAAGCCCTCCAAAACACTGCACCTGCTGTCTCCTTACTTCTTTACATCCAAATTTTGTACCTCCACCCTCCAAATTTGCCGCCAAAGTTGTTGATCTCTCACTGATCGAGGTCCCTCATTGATCTCACAGGCGTGTGTGTTCCACTTTGCCCCTGCTCGGAGGCGGGGCCGCAGCAACAGTTGGGAACAGAAGCAAAAACAACGCAGCCGCCGAACCCCCTCAGAAGGCGACCACGCCTTGTCCGGCAGCAGCAGCAGCAGCAGCAGCAGCAGCAGCAGTAGCAGTGATAAGAGCAGCGATAAAATCAGCAGGGCTGAGCAAGGAGCTCTTGTTAGGAGTAGTGCACAGGGGCCTTCTGTTAGCAGTAGCAGCAGCAGCAGCAGTGATAGCGTTACCAGTGGCAGCTGGAGCATTCCTAGCAGGAGCACCAGCAGTGGTCGTGAGGCTCCTGTTTGCAGCAACAGCAGCAGCAGCAACAGTAACAGCGGCAGTAGCAAAAAAAGTAGCGGCGTGAGGCACGGTGTTGTGTTTGAGGGCAAGAAAGTGCACCCCTGCAGGAAGCTGGCCATAACGATGCTGGCACCCTGGCACCTCAGCGTGAATGCAGGTGTGTGGGTGCGAGTGTGGGTGTGGGTGTCGGTGTGAGTGTGAGTGCTTAGCTGAATTTGTTTCTGGCACCCTAGCACCTTGGCGCGAATGCAGGTGTGGGGGTGCGAGTTGGGGTGGGGGTGAGTGCTTGTATTGTGTGCTGGCATCCTGCACCTCAGTGTTGTTGTAAGTGCGTGGGTGCACATATAGGTGTGGATTGTGACTAGGCATAGTGTGTGTGAATAAGGAGTTATGTCTGAGTATTCATGAGTATTCATGAGGGGAAGTGGTCGAAGATTAATGAGCAGTAGATTGAAATGGGCTAGTGCAATTTCAAAACATACGACTGAAAAGAAGACAGGTACCAAACGACCATGCAACAGGCAATGTCCCCTTGCTCATTCGGCCATACACGCACAGGCATTGTTGTTATGTTTAATGGTGTAAGTTTTCTTTATACATATTGTCCTGGCTGACCAGCCCAAACAAGTGTGGTAGAAGCTCTACTAGAAGTCTCTGCACTTGAGCATAACAAGCACTTCATACCCAATGAAACAAACGCAAATCACTCATAGGCATTCTCTCTCACGCACAGGCATTGTCACTCACTCACAGGCATTCTCACTTACACCTATGTAATGGCACACCTCACGCCCCTGTTGCAAGTTACAACTTGCAGCGCAAGCGGTGTATCCCATACCACCTTCACGTACCGTAACGTCACACCTCACGCCCTTGTTGCAGTGCGACTGATGATTCCCTTACACATACACAGGACTTAACATTCACACTCACACATATAACACATACCGTAACGTCACACCTCACGCCCTTGTTGCAGTACAAGTGGTGATTCCCTTACACATTCACAGGAATTAACATTCACACTCACATACATTTAACACGTACTGTAACGTCACACCTTGCACCCCTACTGCAACACAGGCAGGGTTTCCCTTACACATTTACAGGACTTCACACACACTCACACATATATAGCACGTAACGTAACGTCACACCTCACACTCCTGCTGCAACACAGGCGGTGTTCCCCTCAGCCCCGCAGTGCTCAGGGACCGTGTGCTTACACGTCAGCAATGCTCTGTGCTGGCACTGCGTGTGGATGAGTGGCTGGCAATGAGTGGGGCTGCTCGCAGGAGGCTGCTGCTGGACCACCTGTTTCTTTGAGCAGATTCTGCTAGCATGCATCACATCCTTTCCTGCACAATTGTGCCGAAATTATTCTGCTGGACTGCCAATTCTTAACCAATGTGGCTATTCCCTAATAACGTTGAGGTAAGTGAAAATATTACCAACGGAGCTGCTGCTGTGTGTGGACTGCTGCCGTTCTTGATCGAGCTTGGCATTTTTTCCGGTCTTAAACTGGGGCTTCGAGCAAAGCACTTTCGTGATTTACGACTAGTTTCCTGACCATTCATTCTATTGACAATCGTGTTCACTGCTATGGATGAGTAAGTATAAAATGTAGTTACTAAAGTATGGGCATTGCAGTCTAAGATGGTGGTTCCTTTGTTAACAGATGCGTGCACACGAAACTGATGAAACTCTTACATTGGATTTGTTCTGTTCAATCCTACTTTTCTTTATCCTAGTATCAAGTGTTACCTTTTGCGTTTCCTTTAATTGGTATGAATTATGCTCTGCATTTATATCTAACTTGTAAGAATTGCGTTGCATTTTGATTTGGCATGGAAGTGTTTTTAGTACCTGTGTTCCTCTCTTTTTTCCTTTCTGCCACATGCCATTGCCCGAAATTTAAACGCTCTGCTTGTCGCTTCTATAGCTTGGGCGCTAGTAGTAATTCATACACAATGATTAGCAGGGTGGACAAGTTAAGGAGATCACACACCCACCTGAATTTGCCCAATCTCCTTTCATTACTAGGTCTGCTGTGTGGGAAATTCCTCCAAATCACACTCTTCAAACGTTGGCCTGCTGCCTTCAAAGTCACTGAGGAGGTAAATATTTTCATGGGGGACCTTCAATCAGGCTGTTCGGCTGATCAGCCTGCCTGCGGGAATATTAATGATGCATGGTGCAGCTATAGCTTGTATTAAAAAAGCATCAAGCAACTGCTTGTACCAGAAAGTAATAACAACAATCGCAGGGGGATAAATGTGAAAAGAAACCATCCAAATTTTGCGAGAGTTATAAATGGACAAGTCTTTCTTTAGCGTTGTAGTAATGAGAAACAGAGCGCGTAGAGGTATGGAGACAGAATTGCTAAAGAAGCACTAGGGTCTCCAGCAATGCATTGCTCTTTCCGGTACGCATCATTACCAATCTATATTATGATCTAGTCGCAGTCTGAGTCCGAATCTGCAACTCTTCTTGCATTCATCAATGACCTGTCCTTCTCTTAGGGTATCGGCGGGGGGCATGGTGAAGAAACATCAGCATATATTAGGGAAAGGCTCTTGACTAGCGTTCAAACTAGCCAGAGAAAACTATGCAGGCAGTGAAAGACACTCCCCACATTAATTAAGGAAAAGGAGCCGCTTTAGTACCGAGTACCGTAAAGCTCCTCACTGCGAAAAGGAATGATCAATGGGGATCAGGAGGGTTGCAGGCTTGGCCTGAAACCGGCTCCTGATGAGAATTTATTGGTGGGGCTCTGGCTAGTGTGAGCACTAGTTGAGAGCCTTTCCTTAATGCACGCTGGTGACGACTTCCAGCGTAGACTTTTACTTATACTTTTTGAGTTGATAACAGTACTGGAAAGGGAGCCAGAGCCCCATCTGGAGGGAAACAACAGAGGATAAGTTGTCAGCCATGCGATCTGGACTGCATCTAGCACTTTTGCTGCTTGCTGTGTCAGTAACTCTCCCATCAGATCCTCCATTATCATCGTTGTTGATGGAGGTGCGTAATTTGTGTCTTGTTTCTTTTGCAATTCAAGCATTTTTAGCATGGCAGTGAATTTAGTAGCTAGCACAGAATGCAGCCACTCTGTGCGCAGAGGGATGCCCAGGAGTTATGGACTGTCCCCGACTCCAAGGAGGCTAACATGAAGTGTGACTATGTTGTTACGGGAGATGCTTCAAATCCTCCTTGTCCGTAGTCACTGAATTCGAGGCAGAATTAAACATTGCCATACTTAAGCTTCTTCTGTTATCCTTCCTGGCATATGACATTGCCTGGAACTTGGATGGCTCTGCCCGTCGTCGTTTTTGTAATAATAATGGTCAAATATGTGACATCTGAGCTGGAGTTAGGAATACCGGTATGTAGCACTATTATCAGAGGTGATACATTTACGCTTTATCAGTGATCAGTTTGTTTGTCCTCATTCAGCAAGTATGAGCAATGTAAATTCTGTAACTCTATATGGACAATTTACTTCATCATTAATATATTTGCATGGGGGCTCCCTTTGGCGGATATCAGCAGTAGGTTGTATGGTGGGTCTTTAACCTGAGGAGTGCATCCAGCGACAGAGCAGCTAAGACTCCTTCAAAAAATTCTTTATTCCTTGCAATTTTTCCAGTACAAAATGGTTCGTAGGAAAATAAGCAAACCAAAGGGTCCTGAGGTAGCTATACAGCTACACCATGTGCAGCACTGAATGTCCCCAATTAATCTGTTGCAAATCAGGGAGAAAAACAGAGGCAATATACAACAGAATGCAATAAGGGCAGCAAGGGCAGCGTAAGTTCTGTTGTACACATGCATGGATTTGACCAAACACGTCATAATTTCAACGCGTGTGGGTCAGCCATGTTATTGTACAGGAAATTAAGACAAGGATCGCAAAACCTGTCCCTTTCAGAGACTGCCTCATTCTACGCAAGTACAAAAGGGGCTCAGCGATGCATAGCTGGCTTAAGCCTCCCACAAGTCCTGCATGGTCTTGTAAGGGCCCGCCTCGTTGAGCATGAATGACAAGTGGCACAGCCTCACCTGCACAAGCAAAGCGCCCGTGTGCTGGCTGTGATATGTTCTAATTGTTTGCAGCTTGAGATGGCAATGGAACAATCTACGAGTACCATACACCACCACTTTGCTTATAACTAGGGTCCTCACTACTGCTCAAACGCTGGGAAAAAGGCAGACACTTTTTCAAGCCAAGAAAAAAGAGCAATTGCCAGGACCAAGAAATAAAAAGACGGAGAGACTCAAGAAGAACACAGATAACAAATAAGAGTGACATCACTTGATTTCACTGCAAGAACTGGAATTTGCGTGCAACAAACCAAACCCAGCTGTGTATATATGCAGGTATATATGTATCTGTCAGCGCACAACCCATCTGTCAGCGCACAACTCATCTGTCGGCGCACATCTCATCTGTCAGCGCACAACTCATGCTTGTACGTATGCAAGCAAGAGGTGCTCGGGCAAACACACACTCGAAACATCTATGACCATGAGTTAAAGAGAACAAAAAAGGCACTCCCTGATATTCCACAAAAAGGTTCCACTTGGGCTCCAGGTTATATCGATCAAAGAAATGCAGCACCTCCAGCAGTTTAAGTTTTGCTGAACATGCGTCTTTCCATCTCTATTGAGTCGTATTATTCCACAGCAAGAGCTGTCAAGAAGGACAGCCAAATTGGCCTCGCCTTGGTGTTGGTGTCGCCTTGCTTCAGGATGAAACTGCTCATGGGCAGCGCACATGCCACACAGAAATAATACATAAGCTTTTCTGCATCTTCTGCCTAGTGTGCAGGTACCTACCTGCTTTACACCACAAGTTGCTGAAACAGGACATACATACAAGTTTACTCTTCTTACCTGAGTGGGCATGGAGTGGAGGAGCTTGAAATCCTCCTGGCTCAGACTCCAGTCAAAGATGTCTGCGTTCTCTTGCATGCGCTCAGGGTGCACCGTCTTGGGTATCTGTGTGAGGTGTGCATGTTCGCGTGTATGTGTGTGCGTGTGCATGTTTCCGTGTGTGTATGTGTGCACGTGTGTGTGTGCGTGTGCGTGTGCATGTGTGTGCGCGTGTGCGTGTGTGTGTGCGTGTGTGTGTGTGCATGCTCCGTGTGTGTATGTGTGTTTGCGCATGTGTGCGCATGTTTTTTGTTACAAGCTCGGGGACTTAAAGTCAGGATCAGCGGGAAAAAGGAGCTATATAATCTCGTTTGGTCAAGATCAGCAAATAAAGGAACTATAAAATCATTCATAACGGACCCAGGATACAAAAGAGTCTGATATCATATCACAGTCTGTGAAGACAACACTTTCTCATACACTTCACTTCCATTGGTCCTGGAGTATATCTGCAATGCAAGGCACCAACACGGACACCTGTCCAACAGATGACTAGCAAGGAACAGATGACTGGCAAGAGGCTAGCAGATGACTAGCAAGAGAAGCATCAACATGGTGCTTCTCTTGCTAGTCATCTAGTGCTGGTCTAGTGCTAGTCTAGTCTAGTGCTAGTCTAGTGCTAGTCTAACAGTTACACCTGTCCAACAGATGACTAGCAAGAAACTGAATCAGAAGATGCTTCCCTCTCACTCACCACGCTCATCCCTCTCTGCAGGCCATAGCGCAGCAGGACCTGCGGGCACGCAGTAAAGACATATCTCACTTGCAAGTGGGTCAGCTGGCGGAAGATTGAAAGTGGTGACGCATAGCTTTGTTACAGAGGCTGGCCCGGCCATGGGGCCATTCCTGCTTATTTAAAAGAGATTATCGAGTAGGAGACTCGCCTTGAACAACAGATTTCCCCAATAGCTGTAGAATAGGTAACATGGATTAAGCGTAGGGTTGGCCAGAACCACACACATACGGTGAATATATGAATATACAGTATTTTTGGCAGGGAAGTCACGAAATATACGGTCATATACGGTGCATAGATACAGCTCTGGCCAACCCTAGTCAAGCGTGACCACATCATTACAAAACAAGCTGCTGTGCCCGGGGGCACAAGGAGTGAACCCTAGTACAATTATTACCAATCATTACCTAAGCGGTCGTTTCGCCTGTCCTCTAGGCCACGCATTTTCTTCACCACTGTCTCATCCGTGACCATGGGGTCTGTACATATATACATAGGGTTGGCCAGAACCGTATATATACACCGTATATGGCCGTATATTTGGTGATTTCCCTGTCAAAAATACCGTACATAAACCGAATATATATGGTTCTGGCCAACCCTATATATACACAAGGAAACAGCAATCCAAAAAGGGACCACACCTTTCTAGTTTAGTCAACTGATGAGCGGGTGTTCCCTTCACCGCTGCCTTGTGTGTGACCACCCTGTCTTGTGAGTGACCACCCTGCCTTGTGTGTGACCACCCTGCCTTGTGTGTGACCACCCTGCCTTGTGTGTGACCACCGGCCTTGTGTGTGACCACAGACAGGGTTAGAGAAACACAAGGAATCAGCAGCCTCAAAAGAGATCACACCCCTCCCCTTGAGTCTTAATACCTGGGCAGGTGTTTTGCCGGTCCTCTTGGCCACCTCCTTCACCACTGTCTCGACCAAGGGCACAGGCTGATCCGGAGTCCGCCTCATCATTGCTGAGGAGTCGGGTGTGCCTAGTGGGGAGTACGCCTGCAGCAATTTTAGATGAGTTGAGTCAGCAGGGCAACATAGGGTCGGTGCAAACTTTGCACTGCACTGTGAATGCTGCTCGTGTGTCTGTTTCATCAAGGCCTGCAATGAGTTTAGTCAGCAGGGCGACATAGGGTTGGTGTAAATTTTGCAACACACTGAGTGTTCCTGCTGTGTTTTTTTCATGGCTTGCAATGAGTTTTTAAAGCAGGGCAACAGAGAGTTGGTGTAAACTTTGCACCACGATGTGCCTGTTTCTGCTGTGTCTGTTTCGTCAAGGCCTGCACATCCAGGTGTACCCAATTGAGTGGAGGCCAGCATCCAAACAAAAAAGTCTGCATATGCTTTCCTACATGCCCTGCTAGGATACCCATCACAGCTGAGCCTAGCGTCACACTTTTTGACTGATGGCTCAATCTGTAACCTCTGTAACCTATGTCACCCATCACAGCTGCAAATTCAGGCACACTTAATCGAGCGAAGGCATGCCCACAAGTAGGCAATCGATTGTGCCCGCCTCGTTTAAAGGACTAGAGACCAAGTTGTTCAAGAGCAGGAGGCTGCATTTCTTTTTGGCAGCACGTCACATGCCTCCATCCTTTGGCCAAAATGGTGATAACTGCCGCACTTATATTAAATGTCTTCTATCTTGATTGCCTCTCTCTGTGTACAGCAGGACCCGCGGGTTGTCAATACACATGTTGCTTTGGCAGAGAAAAGGGATGAGCCACACACAGTCTATGCCATTAAAGCATTGCTAAGAGAAATCCAGATGTATTGATGTACCCAAGACAAGTCACACACAGTCTGCGCTCACTCGATGCATGGAGTGCAGAGGGCATGGGGCGGCTGCAAGGATTGTTAAGCCCCATTCCCAGTGATTTTTCGTCCTCTTTGTGGTGGAGGAGATTTACAGCACTTGATACCCCGGTGGTACCTTTTCCTAATTCAAGTGGGGAGTGACATTCCTACTGCCTGCACAGCTTGCATTTTAGTTTTTGGCTCGTGATTCTGCTTAGTCCTTCATCACTCCTTAAATTCACATTTAAACAGAGGGTCCTCAAAAGAAGCGGCACCGCTGATGGGTACCCATTGCCATATTTTTAAAGACAATTTAGAAACACGGCAGAAGCTGCAAACTCTGCACACCTCCACTATCCTACAGCACATTCCATATAAGTAAGCCTAAAAGTTCTGTACCGGTCCTTTGGCACCAACCCAACCTTACCACAAATGAACAAAGGGCCCACTACGAGCTTGAACCCAACACCGGACAGAGCGCTGGCCCCCTTGTCGCTCATGTTCGTGACCTTCTTCATATATACGCAGCAGGTTTACTGTCACTGCCAGCTTCTAACCGCTCTCCATATTACTCACCCCCACTACACCAACCTTCCAACAGCTCAAAACGTTTCTCTCACCCATTCTAACACACACATTCTAACACACATTCACACCCATTCTAACACACCCATTTTAACACACTTTCACACACACACACATCCACACACCTACACACACACACAGTTCATCGACAATGATCCAGCACCCACCGTCACATGAATGCCAGCATCAGTGTTAAACTTAAGCAGCTCCTCGTTGCGGAAGTTGCAATGAGCCTCCACCTGTGAGGAAAAACGGCGATGGCACCAAACTGGTATCGTGTGTATGTGTGTGTGTGTGTGTGAGAGTGAGAGAGTGAGAGTGAGAGTGAGAGAGAGAGAGCATGTACATACTTGCTTAATCATGTGTACTATCACGCACATGCACTTGTGGCGAGGGTTCAGCAGCTCTCGCTTACCTGGTGCACATGAGGCTTGACACGACACTGCTCCAGAATGCCAGCAAGCTTCTTGTTGGAGAAGTTGCTGACTCCGATGCACTTTGCCAGGCCCTGCACAGTAAGTGAGCAAGCAACACCAGGAAGCAGGTTTGAGGTGCACAGAAAGGATCGGGTCTTGAGGTGGTTTCGTTCTGAAGCATGAATCCTGTGCTGGTGTCGCAAGCATAAAATTTCGTTTTTAGTGCCAAGAGACTGAACCCCCTTCTTCCTGAGGGAGCTGTGCTTGGTTTCCTGTGGCAGCTTTGCTATATTGTTATACAGCCATGTCTGTGCACCAAGCCTCGTGTGGCATGCTTGGCCAATATGTATTTCATGAATCCCACCATTTTGTGAAAATGCAGACAGCGACGCAGGAGGACGTCAGCCGACTGAGCGAAAGTTTGGCCAAAACTGTAGACATGAAGTGCATGCCCTGTTTTTATTAGCAGGGACATACATCAGCATACTGTGCGTACATATAAACACGAGCCATCCTGCAAGTGCAAGCATCCTTTTTAAATTGCATAGAGAACGCACCTCCTCTATACTACTACGATTAACCACGATCCGGGCGGCCAGGTCCATACATGTATATGTACGTAAATACAGTGTGTAAATTTATTTACACACGGCAGTTTCAGCAGGGAATACACAAAAACATCCAGTCGTATTATGTGATTCACATATGATGCACTTAAACGGCACTGGTAATCACTGGCCGCACTCAACAGCAAAGACGTGAGGGCAAAGACAAAACTGCATCGATACATAAATTCTCCTAATGCGTAAACCGGTATTTCAGGCCTGGACGTCTGCTTTTACATAAACACAAGGGGCACTCCCTTGCAACTGCCTCCACTGCTTGCTTGCAGGCTTTTTTGGTTGACGGCAGCAAACTCAGCCTTCCACCATTTTAAGCTTTTCTAGTTTTTTAGCCATTTAGTTCATATGTCCCCCCCCCCTGACATGCTGCTTGCTGGGGGATTAGGGCGCAGAGGAACGGCCTACGATGAGGCTGAGCGCAATCCCATCCAAACCGCACCATCAGCACGTGCAAGCACAAGCAAGGCACCCAGCAGCAGCAGCAGCAGCAGCGAGGAGAGCAAGGAGAGCGCCAGCAGCAGTGACAGGGGCGAGAAGAAGCAGAAGCAGAATTTGGCATAGGGCAGTGGGACAAAGAGCGTTAAGCTAACTAACATGCAAACGGCACGATGAATCTCCTACTCCCTTGGGGATGTTTTCCTTCTTTCATTCAAAGCTCGCTGGTGCAGAACAGGGCTTGAAGCCCTGCCGGATGACAGCAGAAGGGGCAAAACATACTGATAATTGGGGTGCGGGAAAGTGCGGGATTCGAGATACTTTTGAAATTCGGGGTGCAGGTTGAGTACGTTAAGGTATGGTAATCGTGAATTAGACCACAGGCTCCACAGGATTCTGGGGATGAGAGCAGAAACAGGTGCAGCATTGCACAACTCTTTAGCCACACACACACACACACACACACACACATACACACACGCACATGCACGCCAAAGAAACACTTGTGCAGAGCAGCAGGCGCTGTCCCTCCCCCAGAGGCCCTTTCATGCATCGCACGCCACTAGTTTACAAATGGAAAAGACTAAGGTTGGCCAGATCTGTATATACACACCGTGTATAATTGTATGTATGGTGACTTCCCTGCCAAAATTACCGTATATACACCGTACATACCTACAAAAATATGGTTCTGGCCAGCCCTAGAAAAGACAGAAATTGTCTGTCCCTCCTACCTTATCGTGCAACTCCTCCATCACGCGCCACTGGTCAATGAGGGGAGGTGTGACTGTGGGCCCAGGGACAGCAGAAGCAGGGGCGTGGACGAGGTACAGGTCAAGGTAGCTCAACTGCAGGGCACGCGTGCGTGTTGCATGTGTGCTTATGTGTGTGCGTATGTGTGTGTGCGTGTGTGTGCACGTGTGTTTGTATGAGTACATGTGTATATGTGCGCGCTGCAAGTTTGGACCACACATATACATTGCATCCTGTTTAGCCGCTAGTGCTTTTAGTTACACATTTGATCAGCAAGAACGAAATCGTCAGCTATCCAAGCACTGATAAATTTGTTCAACTGCAATAGGCAGGCTCCATCGGCTTTGACCATGATGAGCAAGAAACCCACACCTTTAGCTTATTATATATATAACTCTGCTTAGCAGGCTCTGTTTTGAAGTGTTTAACACTCTAGCGTGCCATCATGCTTCAAGGCAGCCTCATTTTGAAACCTTTAATACACATGCGTGAGAGCTCTTGATGGTTTGCTTTGTGCGCAAAGGCACTACCGGCTCAATAGTTCGTCAGTACCTGCAGGTCGGAGAGGGTCTTGTTGATGCCCTCCTTGATGTCCTTGGAGTTGAGGATTTTGGAGGTGATGAACAAATCCTCTCGTTTGATGGTGCCCTCCTTGAACAGTGTCTGCAAAGCGTCGCCGACCTGTCCGGTGTGGTGAGCGAAAATGGATGAACAAGCTTGTTCAGCACGTATGAGCTGATATTCTGCACCATATGATTTAAGAGGCAGTCACTGTACGCAGTTGCTACTGGCCAGATGTAAGGAGCGCCCATTCTCACCTCTTTTTCATTGTTGTACACTGGTGCGCAATCCAAATGCCGGTACCCCATGCGTACCTGCTCCAGTGAATGCAGGTACAGGATTTAATTTGGAAAGTTGATGCTTGCCCTGGTCAGAGGGCAAGTCAGGGCCTCAAAATGCTTCGTAATGTGGTGATGACAGAGGAAGTAAACCTCAATTATGATGGCGATCATGTGCTTCACAATGGAATCCTGGAAAACATCATGCACTTCACAGTGGGGTAAAATGTCACAGACGTTCGCACTTACAGCAGCGAGACAAGCCTCCCTGGCCTCTGGCCCTGACATTTTCCTGCAACAGTGTGCATTGTGGTCGTGCGTACCCAGCAGTCCGTCTCAATTGAGCAGTAGACAAAGAGCTATATGACACGATGATAACTGTGCTGTGGCTTCAATGTTACGCAAAATGTCCCCACAGTGAAATGCGATATGGTGCCACAAGACTTCAGTATGAACTTCGGCCTCAAATGCAAACAAGCCTTTATGCACTGCTCTACACCCCTGCAGGATAACTCAATTCTATACCTTCAGGCAGATGCAGCTGCAAAATAATCCAGCTATGCACAAGATGCGGACAAGCTTGTGTGCGACAAGTTTATGGGACGTACCACGTCCCTAAACCAAGCTTGGGAATCTTGACTCCATTTGCCAAGTCAGCACTTTGGGTGTAGGGGGCAGGCATTTGAGTGGTGATTGCTTGGGTGGTGGTTGAGACTCGCCTGGCTAAACAGAATGCACGGGGCTTTGAGAGGGCAGCCAACATATAATATTAAAACTATTACGAAAAAGGATCGCGGCAGCACAATCGTACGTTGGGGGAGCTCTGAGCTGCAAATTTTCGCTCATATCTCATTTCTCTAAATATACTGATCGCCAATCAATGCTCACACTCCCCTGACCGATCCGAAGTTGGCAGCAAAATGTGACCTCAAGCCTGTGCGATGTCACTGCGGCTCAGACACTGCACCGTACGCCCTGGAAGTCGGCGTGAAAATTCACTAAACTGATATCCATGTGCGTGGTCTATCGGGGCCGCAAAACGCGTTCGGTTTCTCGTCTGTTGAACCCCCGGCCAAAACCGAGGAGCAGAAATGGCATTTCTGATGCTGGCCTGGCATAAGGGACTATAATAAGTAAAGCCGATGTGTTTTCTGGCCGGGGGCGCTTCATCTGGGCCTGTAAAACCTCTATAAACCTCATCTTAGAGACTACTCCAGATATTGATGCCATCTTTCCCGGCCAATATCTCCGCGCCCAGCCCACGGTTTGCCCCGCGCTCGACGCAGGATGTCATAATTTCTTCTAATCTACACAATGCACCAGAAATCGGTGGAGGAACGGGCCAGAACGGGCCAGTTGGACACCCCAAACGCCATCGCAAAGTTTGTTGTGATAGCGCAGCGGAACAAAAAAATTAAAGCGTCAGGACTTTCCGACGATGTGCTCAAATCTTTTGTTCCGCTGAGCCATCACAACGAACTATCATTGCACAGCAGATCATCGCACAGCAGATTATATCTAGGGTTCAGTCAGAGGAGTGTGATCAATAATGCTCAAATGTTTGGACACGTAACTCAATTGAGGTATTATTTATTTATTTTCTGCATACTCAGACTGAAGTGATGCAGAGATATGGGGCAAAAACTGAGATACGGACGCCCACGCACACGTGACCTGCTACCAGGCACCCATAATAACTACGGGTTTGCACAATCCCACATTGCTTCCATTTCTTCAGAATTCCACTGATCATTCATGAATACCTATCGGTATTAGTATTTCATGCTGGCGAGAAATAGTCGCTATAATTACAGTTTTGTGTTACAGTTCCTATAATTTCAAATCCAACCTGATCATAGTTTTGGTCCCCTAACCCCCTAATCCTACCCCTAACCCTAATCCTAACCCTAACCCTAAACCCTAAAACTATGGCTTTAACCCCTAAAACTATGAGGCTGAATGGAAAACTGCCAAAGCGTTCTCCAACGTGATATTCACCTCATCGAGATCAAGTACTGTGAGGACATTAGACCGCAGAACCAGCCGAGCACCGCGTAGGAACAGCACAAAGGCCTCTGCTCCACCCTTTAAGGAGCTTCCGTTACTCTACACCATCCTTTTGGGAGTGGGTGGCACCATGTACAACAATCACACCCTGGAGTCTATTAAGGAGCTGGGTCTTGATTCTTAAAGCTTAAAGAGTTAAGAAACTTGCTTCCAGGCTTCATGTTCATTCTGTCAATTACGCTGCCAAACTCGTTCATACCAGACGTGCCCTTTCCAGCATTACTATCAACCCTGATCCCCATTGATCTTTTTTCTTTTGGTGGAGGAGCTTCACGGTACCTGGTACCAAAATGGCTCCTTTTCCTTAATTAATGTGGGGAGTGGTTTTTAACTGCCTGCGTATTTTTTTCTTTTCCTTTTTTTTTGAATTGCTCTTGGCACTGCAAAGAGTTCAATTTATTTCTCTCCATTTCCGTTTGATTCCATTCCATTTTCACTCACTTCAATTTTGCAGAGGGGCTTTGAAACAGCGTGATGTAATCAGAAAAAGGTGTATGATGATTAGACTAGCTAGTCGGATTTTTTTACTGATGGTTAATCTGTAACCTCTTGTATGTAATGATTAAACAGTTAGGCGGTTAAATTGAGAACCACATCATTTTTTTCGCACGGGCACCGATCATCACAGTGTTAGTTCAACCAATCATTTAATCGTGTTTCTGAGTTCATCTAGCAGCAGGGCCCGCAGCAAAAGACTGATGAACCAGACCATGTTTGATGTTCCAGACCTTCTCGTTGTGCATGTGCTGCTCCTCACACACGAGTTTATGTAAAATGTTATTTGCCTTGGTGTCCTCAGTTTGACAGATATTCAGCAACATGAAGTTCATGTGCCCAAAACACACAGATGATGATCCCCTCTTTGAAATAATGCGGTCGGCTGGTCCTGGCAGATGCTTAATTTTTTTTGCTGGTTTTATAAAGTGATGCAATGTCATAAACAGCGTTGTGCCTTTTTCCCCTTTCCAAGGGTTTTTTTGCAGGTACTACAAGTCTGGTGCTACAACAACAATTATCACAACTTTTACATGTCATATTCTGGCTCCAAGGTTGGGTGAAGTGGATCCTGTGTGAAGTGGATCCCGTACTGTAATTGCCTCTGCAAGCTCCCCATGCAATCCACGTTCTCTTCAACCACAATGATCACTAGCCCAGACAGGTTCTCCAGCTTACCAGATGACCAGGCACGCAGATTGCCGGGCCAGCAGGGCAGCGCTCTTCCACACGTGCACTGCTGTCCATTCCTCTACAGCCTGTTTGATGCAGGTGAGAGATTGCTATTATACATTCATACATTCACCAATGTACATCTATGCACACATAGGCACCCAGAAAATTTCCCTACCTGTCCGATGCGCGTGCGTTGCTTATGCTTGTGCATGTGTACTTGCTATCTGAGCCCTGCCATTCTTTACCACAGGTAACACGTTACACGCAACACGTTTAAATTTACCTTTGAGCCATTGTGATTGCTGTTATATATATAAAGCATCATATTGAATGTGTGCGTGTGTGTAAAAGTGTGTGTTTGTTTGTTTGTGCGTGTAAGTGTGTGTGTGAATATTCGCGCGTGTTTGTGTCACATTGTATGTATGTTTTCTTGTATCTTGCAAACTAGAAGGACAGAAAGCTCAAAAGTTACATTAGCTGTTCCCTCCTGGTTTTGCGCAATCCATTTTATGGCTGACCCTGCACACTTCAATTGCGCAAAAACTGATACTGCAGCAAGACGAGGAGCAGTTTGCGAGCATGGCCACTCAGCTAGCATCTGTGCCAAGGAGAGCCCCTATCTATGAATTGGTGGTTGCTGGCCTTGCACTTTCAGAGGAGGAGGAAGAGCTTGAGGAGGAAGATTGGCCAAGCCAGGAAGAGAGGCATTGCCTAAATATGCTCCTGCAGCTCCAGCGAGCCTTTCTGTGGCATGCCACGCGTTCTCTAGAGGGTCCAGACATGATGCGGCTCCCACAGATTACCACACTCACACTTGACGTAAGTATGAGCAAAGAATAACTGTCATGTCTTGATGTTGATAATGCATGAAAGTTGTCTTGCGTAATTTTGTGGTCACACAATCTCTTCCTGTGTATTGCGTCTCTCTCTTCCTGACCAATTTCACACACATTTCCGCTGCCACAGGATGAATGCGCAATTACTGATGCCCATGCCGCCAGGCTTGTTCGGCGCCTCCAGGGAGTCTTTTCCAACTTGAAGCACATGGCCATCAGGTGCTATCCACACCCGAATGGTCAGCTGTTCTACGAGTCCTTGGCTTGCTTTCAATTGCAATTCCAAGCATATAAAATAAGTCTGTTTATCTGAAACCAGAGGGTGCTACGAGGATAAAACACCTCACGTCTCCTTTTCCTCACAATTGAATTTGCATCCATTCACAACTTGGCACCGCTCCAAAGTTTGTTCGTTCTATCAGCGCTCTACCTGGATAGCAATGATAATGCCTCAGGTTTGAATGCAATGGTGCAGGGCTGCTCAAAACTGCAGGTCTTGCAATGCAATCATTGCCAAGTGAGTGAGCTTTGATCTCAATCGTTAAAAAAGCTTTCCCTGGGATTTGTTGACAGATTCACTGCTTTTCCTGACCCTTCTCTTCTGCCTTTGCTAGTTGCCATGCATGTCAGAACAGTTTATCTTGATCCCTCATATGATCCAGAAAGATTTCTAGCTGCCTTACTCAGGCTGGCTACGTCACCTTCTTTATCTGTACACATAGAAACATTGTTTGATCGGTGATGTATTTAGTGTCTATAAGCATTTAAGCAAGTTCCTGTGTTTGTGAGCATTCAGGCCTTGAATTTTGCATTTAAAGAGCTCAAGGCGAACAATGTGTCCAGTCTAGCTACCTTTTTCACAGGCATCAAACGAGTTGAATTTCTTGAATGTAATATTGTGCCCAGCAGTGTTTTGGAGGCCGTGGAGAGTTTCAAAGAACTCGGGAGAATAGATTTGCGGCCCAATCATCATGATCAAGCATGTGCTAAAGCTGCTGTTTTGGCTACTTGCTCTGCTGCTCAGCAACACAAAGGGGGCAAGCGCAAGCACTTAAACATTTTAGGGAGCCTTGCAAATCGTGTAGACAAGGTCTGGAAAACTATTTCTTGTTTTTGTGGACTTCAGGATTCTAATCTTTTCAGCATAGTGTTTATATCCTCTAGCTTACGTTTCTTTTGTTAGCCAGGTGTAGTTTCAGGCTTTTTCCTAACTTTCGCTGAGATGCCCTTTGAGGCAAATATAGTGATGTAACCTTACCTTACCTTGTCAGCATAGCGTGAGTATAAGAAAAGGTGTTTCTTACACTCTACTCAACACTCTATTTAGTTTTTTAACATTACCAATTTGATAGTAGTGGTGTGTGCATCTCTTACTTTATAGTAGATTTACTTGCCTGTCTGATAATTACGTGAATGCGTTTTAAAAGCTATTGATGCATAGAAGCCTGGCGAGTTCAATTGTAAGGACTGCCACAACATGCTGCACAAGTTCTTTCATGTATTTTAGGGAGCACCCCAGCAGCACCGTCAGCCACCAGTAGAGCCACCAACCCCAGACAGCACCGACCTAAAGACCTCAGCAAACCTCGGCGTGACATCCACCTTGTCAAAATTAAGTATTGTGAAGACACCAGACCTCAGAACCAGCTGAATGCAGCAAAGGAACAGCACAAAGAACTCTGCAACATTCTCCAAGGAGCCTCCGTTACTCTCCACATCATCCTTTTGGGTGTGGGCGGCACCATAGAAAAGGCTGCCCAAGGGTGATACCACCGCAAGTATGGATTAAGGAAATGGAGACGGAGCTGTCGGACAGCGAAGTACTCACGCTAGTACCAGGCGGATTCGAACCCGCGACCCCGAAGAGTCTGGCCTGACCACAAGCCACTAGGCTTTCAGGGCAGCTACTCTCAGTGGGCGGCATCATCTACAACACTCACACTCTGAAGCCTTTCAAGAAACATGTACACAGGATGCCTCTACCTTCTTATTAATGGCGACAAAACTTCCCCAACAAAGGCTTGAAACAGGGCTGCCCTCTGAGTCCCCTTCTGTATTCCCTTTATACCAATGACATTGACAGATTCTTGACCGTGCAGAGAGGTGCTGCCACTGCCTTGGATTCAGTTCAGGTCCCTCATTGTGATTATGCTGATGACATTGCTTTCACTTTAAACACAGCTGAATGTCTACAGTTCCAGCTAAACAATTTCCACAACTGCACACGTTTCAAGGGACTCAAGCTCAACACTGACAAAACAAAAGTTATGGTCTTCTTCAGCAAAGATACTTCTGCGATTCCCACCTTCACGTACGATGGCACACCTCTAGAACTTGTCACTCATTTCAAATACCTTGGAATCACTCTCACTCGTGATGGAAGTATGCACACAGCAGCTGAGAAGATGGCAGACAACTTGAGGCTCGCCGTAGCTAGAGTTTACAGAACCGGTTCTAGCAAGGGTATCACACACAGAAAACATGCCATGTTGTGGCTTTTCCAGGTTTTCGCTTTGACAGCTGGCCTGTATGGATGTCAAGTATGGGCCACTTTTTCACTGACATATGATTCCTCAGTAACCACCCGTGCACACGTCCTTCATCTTGGCTTCCTGAAAAAACTCCTGGGTGTCAAGAAAGGTACTGATACTCACTGC
>Ga0307963_1000064_pt1:7500-56633 | contig 56633 bp, 76 predicted proteins | sample OrgLakmetagen594_FD_201829 | JGI IMG/M metagenome (GOLD analysis project Ga0307963, IMG submission 201829) | Saline water microbial communities from Organic Lake, Antarctica - #594 | ecosystem: Environmental > Aquatic > Non-marine Saline and Alkaline > Saline | place: Antarctica... | reverse complement strand
CACACATGTACACATACTTACAAGTGCGCACACACACACACACACACACACACACACACACATACACACACATACACATTTACACATACACGCGCGCGCACACACTCAACCACACACACACCTACACACATATGCACACATGCACACACACAGACGCGCACACACACACGCACACACACACACACACGCACACACAAACACGCACGCATTCAGGTACCCTGCTTTGCTTTTGAGGAGCTGTAGGTATAGCATGCCAAGAACTGGTCTCAGATCTTATCAGACAAGTGGACCCACAGCTACGCCGACTAGCTTGTTACAAGCTCTCCAACATAAGGCCAAATCCTACACTGCTAGCAAAGAAGAGCTGAACCAAGACCAGATCCAGGAGCTGCGCAGTCTGTCAGGTGAGGAACCAGGCTGGAACACTTTTGTACACATTGATAACACTGTGACAGGATGGCAGGTTAGCAAACAGGAATTGCTTCTGCGTTTACAACCTTGATAGGAATTGCACGACAGACCATGAAACTTGTCCTATTAACACACAAGCAATAACCAATAGGCCACGTTTTTGTGCAACTGCATGCAGGGCAGGTGCCATTGGAAGAGCTAGGCTTCAGTGAAGAACTTGTACAGGTGTGTGATGGGTTCCATAATACATGCTGCTCATACGTAATATGTCTATGCTTGTAAACCTCAGCAGCATTTTGTAATGTAATGAAGCGTTCGCAATTCCTGCACAATTGTATTTAGGACCCATGGCTCATCACCCCCAAGCTCACTGCAGCCATGGCAGGCAGCCCAAAGAAGCACCCGTTCCTTAAGTAAGTTCCAGTGTGGTCGCTCCTTTGTTGCTTGTGTGTTGTGCTTACCGGTATAGTAGTGTTGTGTGTGCATGTGTGACGATCTCAAAACCTGAAACTGATTGATGACCGCAAATAAAAAAGACGGAGAAGCTGCTTCAAATAGACACTCGACAGACGGAGCAAAGCGACCTCGTGCAATGGTGTAAATCTTTTGAGAATGCAATAGCGTCATACCCTACTTAAGGGATACACAAGATGCAAGGGGCCCTTCTCTCTCGTAGGGGCCCAGTATTACTTTTCCTACCTAGGCAGCGTGCAGCTTGAGGCAGGCTGCTGCAGGCTCACTGTGGGTACCATAGGCCTTCTTGCAGAACACCCGTGCTCATCCTGTGGTAACTCACACCACCTCGATTGCAGGTCCTACAAGGGCAAAAGCGTGTTACGCATATTCAGTCTTTGTGTTCGCACGTTGCGTGCACTGTTTAAAAAATGCTGTCTCCAGGTGTTGCTTGAGGTTGTGTGCATTCTTTGTTGGACCCATTTGGGTGCATGTTATTGCTGCAGGGGCTTGGTTGCCTATCAGGAGGTGTACGAGAGCTCTGACATGACGCTTGGAATTTTCATGCTGCCAGCCAAGGCCTGCATCCCACTCCACAACCACCCTGGTAAGGAACACATTGGGCTTAGGGCTCCGAATAGGGCATCAGGATTTACAAAAGCATAGGGTGGACAGAGCTTTTGTTCAGATGAATTTTGGCTGCTGATGATGATGCTGAAAACCCTCTGCTCCTGCTTGCAAACCTTTACTAACAAAGCTGCTGTCCATGGCCTCTGTGTACAATGCTCATAATGCAGATATGGTTGTGATCTCCCGCCTCCTCTTTGGCAGCATGCGTATCAAGGTGAGCGACATCGCACGTGCATTTGTGTGTTAAACGTGTTCTTCTAATTGTGCAAGCGTTTGCAAGGGGAGGCGTGAGTGCTGCCCTGCAGCCTGCTGACCAGCAAAGCTGTACAAGCAGGGTACCGAGTGTTCAGCAAGGAAGGCGCTTTGCAGTTGTTGTGTAGGGCTGCAAGGCTGGGTGGTATGGCATCTCAGAGATCATGGTCATGAATGACACACCAAGTGTGTGTGAACCTGCACCTGCCTGGTTTCAATATTACTCATAAGTGCTCAGCCACATGGCCCACTTTTGGTTATTTTGCACACAATTCCGGTGTTATTTACAAGCTGCTTGCGCTGTGACCCTGATGTCCCATGATCCTGACGTGTTGGTGCATGCTCAATTGACTGAGAACAGTGGCGTTTGCACCTTGCTCAGGCATATGATATACTCGGAGGCAACCCTGGGGGGGAGGCTCTGCATCCTGCAAGATCGGGCAGCTGGTCCAGCCAGGGAGAGGAGGAGGAAGGCACAGGTGTGTTTGTGTATGGTTCTGTGTCCTGCAAGATTGGACAGCTGGACCAGCCACGGCAAAAAAAGGAAGGCACGGTTGTGTTTTGTGTATGCGTATTGCGTGTCCGATAGCAATGATGTGTGTGTGTGTCAGTCAACAAGTGCTCAAGCTGGATTTTCCCTAGTTAGACGATGGACCAAACAATAAATATGCATCTTACGGTTGTACTCATTTCTGCAAGTACAAATTTAAGGTTGCAACTTTGTTGGTTGCCGTGTTGAATTTGCTATAGCATCTGTCTGTATGTTGGTTTGCACCTTGTGTTCGTGTGCATCTGTTGCAGGCTATCAGCATTGTACGCTTGCGCGCGTGAGCAAACTTCTTCATGCATGGGGATGAAAGATGAGTTTCCCCTTGACCTTTATTATTGCTTTATGCCACACAGGGAAGAAAAGTGGCTGGCCATGGCCGTTTGGCGTAGGCCAACAGCAGGATCGGTGCATAGGGCAGCTAAAGCTGGACACTGTGCTGTCGGCCTCGTCCCAAGAGCCCATAGTGTTGTATCCAAACAGTAAGTTTCAGCGAAGAAAGTCACAAAAGAGAAAATTTAAAGAGGAGGCAGGGAAATCCTCCCACAATTGGTGAGCAGAAAAGCTGTTTGCTTACTAGACACTTGACTACAAGTCCCTCACTGTGTCCAGAGCAACCTAGGCTCTTCAATGTCACTGTCGTACACTGATTAGGAATTGGAATGGGAGCATCATATTTACCTATATATTTCTGCATATTAAAAGATACTTGTAGACACAGTAATGCAAACTCGTTCTGCAAACGGAAAGTTTAAGGACCATGCACTATTGCTTGGTGGGGGGAATGTGTGTGTGTGGCATAGTTGTAGCCCTCATAACCACCTCTTTATGTAGCGGATAATAAGTCAGCCAGGCGTGGTTCTCCTGCATTCTTCATGTCTGTTGCACAACCTCTCTCCGTTGCCGTGCACGATGTCATCTGTGTTTATCTCTTGACCAATTTCTGTGGTTACAAAAACAATTGACCCCTGCTCTCAGCTGTATGTAAGTAACATAAATGAAGTGTATGTAATTACATAATTCACACGGCTCCTTTCCCTAACTCTATATCTCCGTTGAATGCTGATTGGCTTCCGTTCACTTTTCTGCTTCCCTGCTCTCTCAGGCTGTAACCTATATGTACCTGAACACAGGCTGTAACCTACATGTATTTGAAGCAATCACGCCCTGTGCGCTCCTTGATCTGCTCACCCCTCCTTATGATTCAAGTGAAGGTGCGCCAGGTCTCTGACTTCCTTTAGCATAGGTCTTGTTCCTTCCTGCCTTGATACTTTTATAGTCTTAAACTTGCACACACACGCACACAAGCATATACACACGTAACCATACGCTTGTACTATAAGTCTTCCTTGTGCCAAAATGAGCCACTTCCCTGTGCTGGCCCTCTCTATCATGGCCCAGCACGCATATGCACATATGTCATAATATCCTCAAAACAAGCCACTCTCCCGTGCTTGCCCTCTCTATCATGGCCCAGCACACATATGTCTTGATATCCTCAAAGCACCCTTCAGCAATAACATCTCCCTTCTGACTTGCGCTGCGCTCATTTTCACTCTTTTTTCGTTCGCAATCAAGAGTGCCCGTTAGTCTGACACTCAGTGCTCAGTGTCTTTCTCCTCCACCCCACAGGCCGTGGCTGTACTTATTTTCGAGAAGTGAGGTCTCTGTCCCCTGACGCTGCCTCAAAAGAACTGGCAGCTTATGGGCAGGTCCCCAGCAGCCCACCACCTCTACTGGTAGAGCTAAAGGTGAAATTCTTTTCTCGTTGACCTTTTTTGCTTAAAACATACAGCTTGATTCATGCATCTGTGTTACGTCATCTTGGCGTAGCTAGCTAGCTGCTTCATTTGTGTAGTGACAAGATACACCACACCAAGGTCACTAGAACCATGGAATGTTTTGGTGCCGTTTGGGGTTGTTCCAGAAGTATGTGCAAGACTCAAAACGCAGCTTTGCTGTATGTGCGTGTGTGCATTGTTTTGCAGGAGTACAATCCTGGATTCCAGTGTGAGCTCGCTCCCTACATGGGAAGGAAATTGATGGATTAGGGCAGCGGCGTAATTCACTACAACATGTAAATTAATTATCATATCTTCACCCTCATAAGTGCATCTGACACGCTTTCCATCCCTTTTTGCCGACCTTCAGTTTGAGAATCTTCTTGTGCGTTTTTCTTCACTCTGTCTGAGTTGGTGGAATGTTTTATGGCTAGTCTCATACAGCACTCTTCCCTAATTTATGCCAGAATTGCTTGTAATTTCTTTAAGGTAGAATGTGTGCTGATTATAGAGAGGGAACCTCGTTTAGCTCTATTTCTGCCTTTTGAGATGGTTGGGAGGAACTGGGGTAGGATTGCATACCAACGCTAGCTGTTTAGCACCCCTAGCTAATATTTCCTTCCCTCGTTCTCGCTTCTTTATTGTGATGTGTGATGTCCTGAGCAAGGTTACCTTGCACAACAGCAAAGTGCTGTGAATGTACAAGAACAGCAGTATATATCCCAGTGCTTGTAATACTAGAAGTGGTTGTTTGTGCATTTCTTTAGGCAGGCCAAACATCTGGCAAGGTCTGACAACGTTGATTTTAACATTTAAACTGTTATTTTAACCTCTCAGCCAGTCTGTCGTTTACTGTGTAACGGTTTGTAGAGCCTGGTATTTTATTGCCATTTAAAAAGAAAGAAAAAGAAAAACTACGCAGGCAGTGAAAACCACTCCCTACATTAAATAAGGAAAAGGAACCACTTTGGTACCGAGTACCGTAAAGCTCCTCCACCGCGAAAAGGAAAGGAAAATCAATGGGGATCAGGAGGGTTGCAGGCTTGGCCTGAAACCGACTCTTGATGAGAGTTGATAACAGTACTGGAAAGGGCACGTCTGGTATGGAGAAGTTTAGCAGCAAAGTTCACAGAGTGCAAATGGAGCTTGGAGGCAAGCTTCTGAACTCTTTGAGAATCGAGACCCAGTTCCTTGAAAGGCTTCAGAGTGTGAGTGTTGTAGATGGTGCCGCCCACACCCAAAAGGATGATGTGGAGATTAGCGAAGGCTTCTTGGAGAATGTTGCAAAGGTCTTTGTGCTGTTCCTTTGCTTGCGGCGTTCAGCTGGTTCTGAGGTCTGGTGTCCTCACAGTACTTGATCTCGACAAGGTGGATGTCACGCCGAGGTTTGCTGAGGTCTTTAAGTCGGTGCTGTCTGGGAATGGTGGCTCTGCTGGTGGCTGGCGGTGCTGCTGGGGTGCTCCCAGTCTCCCTCAATTGCCCCCTGCCACACCGAAGAACCCCCCTACATTAGTTTGTTGTTTCTGTGTTTTTGCAGCGCTGGGAGTAACCAGCACAAAATCTGGGCGGCTGGAGTTAAATCTGTCTTTATCTGGGAAGCGGGGTGGGAAGAGCCATTTATTGGGAACAATTCTACTTTCAGCTGTTTCAGAAATCTGGAGATTATGCATGTCCATCCGTTCGTTGCTGCCTATATCTTTAAAGACACACATCCTGAGACATATCAACAGGCAGCTTTTTTCTCGTACTCCTTGATGCTTTCTCTTCGCGCTTCTTCAAAACAAACGTTCTCTTTCTCTATACACTTTTCTCTTCTACATACATCTGTATCGTGTTTCCTCTAGCTTCTGTTTCTTTTGTTTAGCCAGGTGTAGTTTCAGGCTTTTTTCAAACTTCCGCTGAGATGCCCTTTGAGGCAATATAGTGATGTAACCTTACCTTACCTTTGAAGACAATGCATGATCCTAAGGAGCCTGTTTTGCTGATAGCCTTATAGATCATGCGGCATGCTAAGTTGTGTCTTTCGGTGATCATGTTCCTTATTTGCGTGTGTTGGCACCCAGAGAGGATGTGCAGGGCACTGTCTACTTGTGGGCAGATTACCATTAGACTCTCAAGACAGCTTTTGTGAATTCCAGTTTGAGTATTTCATCAAGTATTAATGAGAAGCAGATTGGTTGGTGATTATAGCAAATGACTTGAGAGTTACGCTGCAGAGGCTTTCATACATCCATCTGTTCCCTTGAATATAATACCAAAGGACATTCAAGCAAACAAACACATGACATCCTCTAGTCAAATTTATAGGATGTTATCCTCCTCTTCCTTCCGAAAGCAGTCTGGGCGGTATTCACAAAGCAAATAAGCCACCAAGCGCAATCAGGAATACAACGTTACATCGTTATATATGCGGCCTCTAGGGCATTTGAGCGGAAACTTATAAAAAGCCTGCAACCAATAATCTATAAAAACTGAAAGTTTGTTTATGAGAAAGGCAGGAATATGAACACCAGGAACTAATAGAGCAGGAAAAAGGGAAGGAGTAAGAGACAGCGATGCTGCAAGATTAAAGCTGGTGACCATAACAGCAAAAACGACAAAGTTGTGATGCGAGTTGCAAGCAATTTCCATCAAACATGAATGTATAAAAGGAACACACACACACACCAACGGTCACCTACTTGCAATACTTTTGCCTTGTACATCCACATGGTTTCACGGTAACATGTCACAATCATTGGCCAGACACTTGCAGCAGGCCCATCGTAGTTCAAGCAACTAGCACAGCTACGTCACAAAGCTGCGAGACCACTTAAACCAGTTATAATACAAACCCCGACTGTACAGACTCTGAGAGGAGAGAGTTCCACCTGCGTGGTACTGTACTCTTTCTCCCTCTGGAGCTCCCAAACGCATGCAACTGCATAGCAAATCCTTAATTCATCCAGTCCCGAGAATCCACACCTCCTCCAGCTCTAGCGCCATGGCCTTGGGGACCCTTTTGAGGGTTCTTCACGTCCTTGACAGCAGTGTACGCCTGAACAGTAAGAAGCATGAAGTGAAAGTGCAGACCATGTAGGTCACACGAGACAAAAATAGGCATTATCCAATGAGTGAGTCCCCATACATAAGTGCATCGTGCGTAACATGCACGGTCTTTGCTTCCATGTGTGGCTAGATAGCTGGGAAAGCTGAAAGTGCTAGTCTTCTTAGCACCCGTGAAACATACCGCTCGCCCCACTGCACTGCTCTCAAATTCTTGCTGCCGCTGGGCTGCCTGTTGCACAGGGGGAAGGTGGAATGAAGGTCATGACACGAACAAACGTATTCCGAGAGGACCGTACAAAGCTGAACTGTGCCTGTCTTTACCTGAAAGGCAATAGCTTCAGTCACGCACGCACGCACATACACATGTGCACACACACACACATAAACACCCATACACCCATACATATGCACACATAAATATGTATACGCACACACATACACATACACACACGCACGCACACGCAGGCACACCCATACATACAAACACAGTTGCATGGACACACACGCACATGCACAATTGCTCCATCATTCTATTGCACACCTCCCCATTTCATGCGATGTGGCGGACACAACCAAACCCTTCACGCTTACCCGCTCTGCGGCGATAGCCCGTGCATCTCTGTCAGCCTCTGTCTGCACCCCTCCTCCTGCAGCCCCGCTCCCCCAGTTCTGATACCCCTTGGCCTCCTTGGTACCGCCACAGCAAGACAGGAGGATGCCCATTAGGATTGTTTTCAAAGTAACTTGGGACGAATGCTTCCTGACCAAAAACATATAAAATGCTACCTTTCTCGCAGAATTTTTCGGCTGAATACTGGAATATGTTGGAGAAGAAGCCTCAGGCAGCTGGCCTGGCGGTGGTCCCTCCCTATATCCTGTTGTACGTCCTTGTGGGATCCTTTTTGGAGCCGCTGATCCAAAGCAGTTACCCATGCTTTGTAATTTGATATTTACATTTGACGTCTTCAGATTTGAGGCTGTCCCTCCTCCTCGATTCAAGCGAATTTATTTAAATCAATTCATATATCTAATCTGTACAAAAAAGAGGTAGACGGTTCCAGCTCTAAGGCTTCAGCCAAAAGAAAATGCCGAGCTCGCGTGGCAGTGCTGCAGGGAGCATGACGAGTACGCGCATGGGGTAAGTGTCTTCACTTGCTTGTAAGGGGGGGTGCCTTTTTCTTTTCTTTGCTCATATCCTCATGCCTTTTACACAGGCTCAAGACCACCTCCAACCCAAAGCCAAGCTTTGTAGATGAAAGCCTGTTCGGTGGGGGAAAGACTCAGGGCACCTCGCCAGCAACTGCACGAGCGCAGGTACACACATGTTCCTTCGCCAGCACCTACTGCGTGGTGCTTGTTCTTCTTTACTCTTCCCAGTCTCGACCTTCCCTCCTGCACACAACATCTTACAGGTTGAGGCTTTAGAAAAGGCAGCTGCGGCTGCCAAGAAAACGAGGGCTCCCAGGGATGTGCCTGACATTGTAACCATGCGCAAGTCTGACTTAGAACGCATGGTCAAGGTACGACGCAATATGTTAGCTTTTATACACAAGTACTAAAGAGATACAGTCTGTGTGATGCGCTAATGCACATGAAAAAACATTGCGTATGCACGCTGTGCTTTGCTACCTTGCAGGCTTCCCCGGTCATGAGTGCCACTGACATAGCTGAGATGAAAAAGACGCTGCAGACGCGTAGGGAAGAGGCCTGCGCTGTCTCCAAAGCACGGAAAGAGAAAATGCTCAAGCTGGAGGAGGAAGCAAAACGGAAAGCACCTGAGACGGAGACAGAGCGCCTCAAGGCTGCTGCCAATGCAAAGCTGCAGACACATGCAGAGCACCTGCTAGAGGTGTGGAGTGACTTGACCGGGGTGTGATATGAGTGACTTGAGCTCATATACATAAGCTGTAATTGCGTGGAACGATTCCTGCTTGTGCTACTCGTTGGGAAGTATCTGAAAAGTTGCTGTGTGTGCAACCTTCCCAAAAGCAGACTGCTCGATTGATTCATTATTTGCAACAAATCCTCACGAACGCGTCTCACTGGCATCTCTGCTTTGTGTGGAAATGAATGCCCACAGGAGGAGAAGGATTCCGTGAAAAATATGAACCAGATGATGCTGTACTCAAAATGTGTGACAATCCGAGATGCCCAGATCCAAGAAAAGAAGCAAATGATGCTGGAGACTGAGGACGAGACTAGGCGGCAGGTGCGCAACTTGAAATCTACTGGGGTGACTGTGTGTATATGTGTTGTGGACTGGGGCCTCGTTCTCTTGCAAAAGCTGTGAACAAGTCCCAAATGCGGTTAGCTAGAAGGGCTGCCACAGCGTTCCCTTTTGTTGAACTGAAATGTCCTGCATGCACTTGTACACTAAGCACGTGCAAGATATCATGGTTCAGACATTCATGCAAAGGTCTGGAATGATGTTACTCAGGAACCACTTGTGTTTCTGGTTATGCGCTCTTGTCACTAAACTGCTCACCTGCGATGTCGGAAACAGGACCTGATGATGGAGATTGAGCGCATCAAAGCCTTGGAGCAGTATGAGGCACGAGAGCTGCAAAGAAATGACGAGCGGAGACGAGGTGCTAAGGTGTTGGAAGACCAGATCGCTCAGCGCGAGTACGAGAGGCTGCGACAGGTGCGTGTTGTAGATGTGTGTGTGTAAGTGTGTGTGTGTGTGTCTGTGGTGTGCATGCACCCTTATACACATGCGTGTGAGTATGAACTTGTGTATATTTTAGGGGAGCAAGCACAGTCAGGCATGTACGTGAGGTGCTGGCTACAGGTGTTTCAGAAACGTAGCTTGCCTCTTCCTCTAGGTAATTCCACCATATAGACGTTCCAATTTTTCTCATGCTTTATAACAAACAAATTTCGATCTGACGTTGCTTGCTGCGGTTGTGCATACAGGAGGAGCTGCGTGACCAGGAGCGCATCCAAATGCTCAGAGAAGCAGAGCGCTTAAAGGAGGATGAGCTGCAGCAGGTTAGTGGTGTCAGATGCGGCAATCCATCCAGAACAGTGCAAATTTGAGAGTTGCAGAAGATCTTGCAGCTGCGTGACTGCTGACAATCATTACAACCTGCGTATTTCACACATCAAATCCACAGGCGATTGAGAAGAAGATCCAAGCACAGGCGCTGCTCTCCGAGGTTGCCGCTGCCAATGCAGAGCAGATAAAACGGAAGGAGTTACTCAAGGTGTGTGAAGAGCAAGGGATTGAGCAGGCCAAGGAGCTTATTTCTTGACAATGAACAAGTACACAGACCTGACAAGTCTCTGTTCCTCTTGCCGTGCTGCTTAAAGGTGCACAACATCTGATACAAGCCTCTAGGTCTCAGTTTGTGGGTGCCTTCACAATATGCAGCACATCAGATACGAGCCTTTAGGTCTCAATTTGTGGGTGCCTTCGCAATATTCAGCACATGCAACCAATCACGCACTGTTTGACTTGTGCTTTTGTATGAATCAGATACGGGAAAAAGAGGAGGACATTAAGATCTTGGAGTACATCCGTGCCAAGGACGCACGTGAGCAGGAGGTCGCATTTGAGAAGGAGCGCGTACGACATGAAAAGGAGATGGAGACAGTGCGGCTACGTACAATGCAGGTATGATTGGATAGCAGGTACACAAGATGTAACGTAGCGCTGCTGATAAGCTGGGCAAGATGCTTTGAGTCGTTCATGAGTCGTTAGGCAGGAGACACCTCTTGCTTGATATTTAGAGAGAAAGCTCCTGTGATGCAGCATGGGCGTTTGCAGGTAACAAGCTAGACGTTCTACTCGTGCACGACATGCGTGTGCAGCATGAACACCACTTTACAATAGCAACAGCCAAAATCAGGTTGAGCTGGACGGGCTCCGCGCACACAAGAACGCCTATGTTAACGCACTTGCTCACATGCGCATACAGACATACCCACACAAACACACACTCTCCCTCTACAGGAGCGCGCAGCTGACAAGCAGGCTGAGCTAGACGAGCTGCGTGCCCGACGCTACCAAGAGACCAAGGACCGTGAGTGGCGCGCCAAAGAGAAGCTGGCAGCAGAGCGCCAAGCTACAATGCAGGTACTGGACAGGGTGGCTGCTATTATAGGAAACTGTCATGTCCTCACGAGAAACCACGGGTAAACACACGCAAGCTTTCTAGATATGTTTGCCCTTTTTGCTTGCGTGAATGGAAGCTGTATTACAAAGAGAGTCAAATCTTTGCTGCATGGAGATTGGGTTCTGGGAGTGTGTTATTACTTGCCGAGACATCACTAACAAACTGGCATGGATGGTGACTGAGTTTTAGCTTGCTACTTTACCCAGGAGCCTGGAAGTATCATGACTTTGTTACGTTGCGTGTAAACTCTTAAAGGTATTGTATTTTTATTTTGTGCCAAAGGCTCGAACTCATGTGCCTGTCAAGGATTCTGTCTGGCCTTATAGGCCCATGACAGACTGAATGACAAGCTGGCACACACACACACACTCTCACGTGTTCCCACCTGTGCAGCATGAGCTTGAGGATGCGCGTGAGGCACAGAAAGCTGCCAAGATGCTGCAGAGAGCGGAGATGGCTAAGGTGTGTGGAGCTGTTGTTGCAATTATTAGCCAGAAACTACTTTTAATTTGTTGGCGATTAATGTGGTGGAAAGGGAGTAGCGTTTGCAGCTGGGCAGGGCAAAACACGGTTCAAGGCAGTGGTGGATTTGGTATAATTTGAATTGGATTTGCCCCTGAAAGTGATAAATGACCTGGGAAGGCCTTGACTTGGAAGCTTCACAAATTGTGCATGTAAGCAACGTAAGGCTGGTTTTGCGGGAGCATCACCAACCAGGTAGGCAATGCAATCTAAATTCTCCTTGTTGCGTTCACATGTCTTGCACAGGTTGAGCATGATGAGTTTATGCGCGTGCTGGCTGTGAACCACGCCCGGGAGTTGGAGGACTTGCAAACTCAGGCTGCAGCCATGAACATCAATGACAAGTACAAGGAGGAGCTGCAGGCGCAGATTGCTTCAAATGAGGAGCTGAAGAAGAAGGAGCGACAGGTGAGGGGGGCTGTGAGCTGTTTAGTAGGTATAAATCAGTGGTGGTGTGGTAAAATTTCTCAACGATTTTCTTGTGGGCAAAAGGATCTGAGTTTAGATGAGTGTCTAAGTTTGGCATGACGCCCTTGGAGGGGTAGGTAGGTCGTACTCTTTTCACTTCCTTGTTAGATACCTATCTTTGCGATGCAGTCTTGGTGACGGTGTAGTCTAGCAGCGCAGATCATTAATGCGGTCTTCAAATCGTGCTCTCGCTTGTACTAGCAGATTTCCGCCACAGAGTTTGTTTTTAGTTTCTCTCTTTCTTATCATTAGAACTGCTGAAACACCCAAACATATGTAAAATGCATAGAGAGCCCACACGTTGTTAAACTTTCCTCACGTGCAGATGTACTTGGAGGAGGGGCGAAGAATCAGGGAGGCTGCTGAGATTGAGAAGGCACGACTAGCCCACATTAAAGAGCGCAAGCTCAAGGACTTAGAGGACGCGGGAGTGCCCGCCAAGTACCGTGCAGAGCTTGAGAAGTATAAGCTCCAGATCAAGTGATTGCTGCGCTTCGTTGTTCATTATTCAGTGACCTTTCTTATTATTAGAGCAGTGACTAGGTAGGAGAGTCCTACACCAATTTCAGACAACAGTGTGCCAGGCATCTAAGTACCAATTCTTAATGTGAATTCTTCTGTATTCTGTACTGATGAACGCAAAACATGATTTTGCCTCTGCATCATTTCAACTGGGTGCACCTCAGATTGACATTGCTCAAGAAGAGCTTGATGAACAGAAAAAAACTCTGGTAATAGTTACATTACCCCAATTAAGCACTAAAACTGAATGCCCGGGGGAGAAAGAGAAGAGCAGCCACCGAGGCGACAGAGGTAACAAGGATTAAGGAAAAGGCCAAATTGAAATTGGTAACAGAAGTATTTACACCATGACTAAAGGCCAAGAAGGTGCGTGGTGACAGCCTGTTTTACAGTGACGGCAAAGCCATGGTGATGCTAGTTACTAATAAAGACAAGAAGAAAAGTATTTTGCAGGGCCATCAAGAGTTTTCCACCACCCACACGCACACACGTCAAGAACACAGAGAAATAGCATGCTTACGTTACAGATGGACATTTAAAAACGTTCTTCCCCTCAACCCTGAATTGTGCTGAGTTTTTTTCACTGACACTCAGTGTCAGGCTGACAATGTAGTGTAGCCTTTTCGTTTCTCTGCTTTCTACACCCAATCTCGAGGAGTCTGCAAGACATCCACCAACTTTTGCTCGCGCGATCCAGGCTCTGGTATAACATTGTACCTGCATTGTACAATATGACCGTGAGTCCTTATCAAACAGTATAAACGCGTGGCGCATTTTTAAGTCTGTAATAGGGCGAGGCAAGGTGTCTAAATGTACAGCTGTAGTATGATCTTATGCATGACATAATATCCTCGTATGTATTTTCCAGTGGAAGCAAGCTTGGTCGACAAAGAGAGGGAGGGAGACACTCAGGCACTCTCACCTCCTACACTCTTCCTCACAGACACTTAATTCCAAAAAGCAGCAGTAGCAGGGGAATTTTCCTACACTTCTTCTCATACACATATTCTTTCAAAATGCAAGAGTACTTGTTCAGGCCTGTCCTATGAACCCAGGGGATTTAAGTACAGAGAGCATCTGTGTCCTGCTACAGCTGAGACTTGGCGTAGACAAAAAGGCCTTCGTCCCAAACACATATTTTGGGTACGTAAGTTCTGGGTACCTCTACCAGTGTACGCCTGTATCCGTATAAATAATCCTTACATCATTTCCCCTTTTCCCCTTTCATGAAACTGCTGCAAGCCACTTGAGTGCTCACTTGGGCATCGAAACACAACAAAGACGCGCCACCGAAATACGGTGGGAAAGCTGTCTTACACACGTGCTGATTAGGCAATGCCACTAGCCCTCTCCATCAGTGTCTGGCAAGACAACAGCAAGGCATACTTCAATTAGATGTAAAAGGAGTACACTAACGTGAAGCAAATCAGGGGTGGAGCAATTACTATTCTGGACTTACACGAAGCAAGTCAAGGGTGGAGCAGATACCACAATACTGACTCTATGAAACTAAACAGGAGAGCATTTGCATGAAGTATGTCAAGGGTGGAGCAGATACCAAATACTGACTGAATGAAACTAAATAGGAGAGCACTTGCACGAAGCGAGTCAAGGGTGGAGCAGATACTTACTACTTACGAGAACCAAAGTAAAGACGGAGCAGATATCATTATGAACTTACGTGAAGCGAATCAAAGGTGGAGCAGATACCATTATGGACTCCATGCGGCCTCCATCCAGACCAAACTTCACCCCCCGGTCGTAGAGCAGGTTAAACTGTGTTGTATGATGATGCAACGTAAGGGGGAGTTGAGGGTGTGTCGCCAAAGCTTTGTAAGTGGACTCGGAGCTGTGGTGCCAAATGTTGCATACCTTGTACTAATATGTTAATTAAACTCCACTTAGAAGCACACACACATATGCATGCACAACTTCCTGTGAAAGGGTCTGCATCAAGACAGCAGCAGCCACACAATTGTATATTTCATAGAGCGACAACTTAGGTCGATCAAAGAAGCAGCCAGGGTGAGGGATGGGGAGTTGTGGGGTTCTTTCAATGGTGTTTTAGAAACAGCCTTTCCTAAGACATAGGCTTCAAAGCAAGGCCAAACCCTTCATTGGTGTTGATTATGCAAGGGTCGACTACTAGAAGGTGTTTTGTGTTCACTCGTCATGCCAAAGTCATAGGCTCGAGATTATGCAAAGGTCGACAATTAGAAGGTGTTTTGTGTTCACTCGTCATGCCAAAGTCATAGGCCCGAGATTATGCAAGGGTCGACAATTAGAAGGTGTTTTGTGTTCACTCGTCATGCCAAAGTCATAGGCCCGATCCACCTCCCATTTAACTGCAGCGAGGGAGTTTCTTCTTCTGTGTACCAACCTCTAAATATCTCCCTCTCCGAATCAGTTGCCACTCTCGTTCACGCTCTGTGAATGGCCTATGGCGATGCCTCTCTGCAATAACCAAGCATTATGGGGAGCACAGGGGAAAGGCAACGTCATTAGGTTAAAACCCGCGTCGTGCAACCACGCGTCCACCAACATAAATGCCACAATGTCAAGCACATTCTGCGTACCGAGCAGCACCAAGTTTGGAGCAGCAAACCTGTATTTCCTACTTGTGCGTGTCGTATTGATACATTTCTGTGCACAACTTGGGATTCAGCTTGGCACCCTTCCATTTCCCACTACCTCCTTTCTTCAATGTCTCAGGTGAATACCTGGACCGAAATGAATATTCCGCTACTCGACTTGGGCTGCAGGTCCCCCTCCCTGCACCTAATCTTTGTCGTATGAAGTGCACTCTTAGACCATGTGCAATGCCAGCTGCACTCGAACCATATATTTCATTCACAAATACCGACAACCCACCCGCAATGGGTGCCCAGCTAGCAAAGATGCCCTTTCCCACATCCCTTGTGAATGCCTCTGCATCAAACAATTGCAACTGGCCGCTTCTCATACTGCCGCCGCTGCTCATGCTGCTGCTGCTGCTTCCAGGATTACTAGTGCTAGGGGTGCTGCTACTGCTGCTGCTTGTCGCTCCTTCCTCACTCTTTGTCATGTCATCAAAAAACAGACCGCCAACACCCCGGTGCTCGCCCCTCGCTGGTAAATAAAAGTACCTGAAAATTTGAGTGGACAACTAGCATCGGGCCTTCCCATAAAACTGCAGTTGCAGATCCGTTCACGGCAGTTTTACATGGCAGATTGGTCTGCCAGATTGAGCTAGCTGATCAACCTACTGTCTATTAATACAATTACCGCTGTAGTGTGATGAAAAGCACGTACCACATTTGGAAGCAAGATATATGGTCCAAGAAGACATTTCTTGAATAGGAGTAAGAGCCTACCTTCAGACAGTAAGCCTATTATGAAAGTACCCTGCGTTGCACTGCGACTCTGTGCATCGTTCGATCGTACCATACCATTCAACTCTACCATACCATAACGTACTACCGTACTAAACTGACTACACCATGCTGTTGTCAATTGAACCATATACATACTACACTGACTACTCTTTACTGTTCAATATTCATCATCACAACTCCATGTGCTGTTTAATTAAATCAAGCCACTCACTTGTCACACTCTTGCTTCAGCTCGGAGTAGAGGCCAGCTCTGTGCTTGTCACAGACGGATCTACACACAATGCAGGAAGGCAACAGGCGTGCGACGTGTGACCATCAGCACGTACAAAAGCGAGTTCAGATGGCATCAAGGACTGTATCAAAGGGCTCATGGCATCAAAGACTACTGACTACTCGCTCAAAGACTGTTCAGAGGGCTGATGGCATCAAGGACTGTATCAAAGGGCTCATGGCATCAAAGACTACTGACTACTCGCTCAAAGACTGTTCAGAGGGCTGATGGCATCAACGACTGTATCAAAGGGCTGATGGCATCAAGGACTGTGTCATTGTGGCATCAAGGACTGTAGTCGTCAATGGTATTTTGACGTGGTGCGCTGGTGCGGTGCGCTGGTGCGCTGGTGCGGTGCACCAGGCAACAGGAGAAAAAACTCAGGGCTACACTGCCGGTGGGGCTCTTTCTAGTTTGAGGTATGAGCATTGGTCCAAAGCCATTCCTTGGAAGTGTCATGCTCATGCTTCTTAACAGTGCCGACTTGTACTTTATTTGCGCAACCTACTTCCAATAGGCGTGAAAGCTCACGGCATCTTCCTCCTCCAAGTAAAAGGGGGTCAAATCACAGCCTCCTCCAAACCAGGATTGCCCAGCCACCTGCCGGAGGTATTGGCAGCTGCCATATGTTGCTACACTGGCTTCGATCGATTAGCATCGGCTGGCAGCAGCACAAGGAGCAGTTCAATGTACCAGAGTTCTGGATTGAAGTAGAGCCCACCTTACTAGCTCGGGTACGCACGCAGCATGTAACACCAATGACCAATAACTAGGGTTGGCTGCCAAAACCGTATATTGACACACCGTATATCTGATGATGCCCCTGTCAAAATCACCGTATGTGCACATATACGTATGGTTCTGGCCAACCCTACCAATGACGCATTGCACAAGTGATCAGGGTCGCGGCCAAACAGTGTGCATTCAATGCACACGTCTGTTTGTTTTGAGAAGTACTGAACAAAATTGCAGTTGCCACAAGCACACCAGTCTCACAACAAAGACAATTTTCAAACTATGCTCCTAGCATACAGGAACAACTCGAAGAAACAACCCTGTTGAAAACACACCAAAGCGTCTTAGTTTTCACCTCAAACAGGCGGATGTCAGCACGCAACGTGGGGATGTACGGGTGAGCTGAATGGAAGACAAGGGACATTGCCGCTGCCGAGTACTCCTGCGTGTTTGGTTTATATGGAAGCAACTGCTGTGAGCGGAATTGCTTGCCTGTGGAGTGGAAAAGAAAGCGGCTAGCACAAACCCTGTTTTCCCTGCGTAAAAACAGACAACATTCTTTCTTTCATTGTGTTGAAGGGCGTCCGTTCTGATAAAGCAGACCAGAGGGGGTACCTTCCAACTACCTTCACAATTCTGGCTTACATTTGCTGATTCTTTCACTAGCTCTTCCACTTGCTCTTATGGGGGTACTTGTTTTCAGATCACTGGAGTTGGTCGCAAAGAAACTCAGGGGCATTTAAATCATTTATTTGTCCCAAGTCAATAAGGCTTCAAGTCTGGTGGCTTCATTCTGCAAATGGAGATTGATAGCCATACCTGGCCTCCTTGAGCATTAATTCCCTCACGGCCCCTGCGCAAAATTTGATGAATTGATACAAAGTCATGCCAACGCGTGCGTGCCCGTTTGTGCGTGCACGGTGTGCGTGCGCGTTTTGAGTATGCTTGTGGCTGGGTGGGTGCGCGTGTGCGCGTGCGCGTGCAACATACTTTTGTGTAAATTTACGTGTTTGTACTTGTGTGTGTGTGTGTGTGTGTGTGTGTGTGTGTGTGTGTGTGTGTGTGTGTGTGTGTGTGTGTGTGTGTGTGTGTGCGTGTGCATGAGCGTGTGTGCGTCGTGCAGAAACAAAGCAAGCCAAAACCTGATACCTGATAGGATAATTATGTATCTACGAAGTGGTGGCATGGAAAAACATACAGCACAGGCTTATGTGCTCCTAATGCCGTGACGAAAAAAGCATTTATCCTTTACCAGCAGGGTTTCTCAAAATTGTTCATGCTCAAATATTGTTTTTGAGGGAATCACTAAAAGTGAAAGCTACAGTCGCATACACTGTATGCCTTGTATGCACCGGCCTTGTGGCTGACCCTATTACCTGCCTTGAGCACATAGCTTGAGCCCTCTGTGCACTGAGGGTGCCGCGCACTACCGTGGTGTTGACAGCAGCTTTCTCAAGCAGGCTCCCACCTTCCAACACGCATGTGCTCCCCCAACCTGTCACAAATGTACAAGCATGTCGTATACATGGTATATGTGCGGCGTAATGATCGGGAGGGTTCCAGGAGGATGCCTCACAAGGATGATATCTACGCTACCATGCAGGCACACACACACACACACACAGAGACACACACATACACGCACACCAATACACGCCGCTCACGCACACATACCTGCATTTGGGTCGACAGGGTTTCTCTGCCACCTATCATGTAGAAAACTTTTGCCTGGGGTGCCCTCCAGCTTCTAGGCACGTGTGTGTGTGCAAGAAGGACATGTATGTTTTGCCAGCTGAGTTTGCAGAACACAAAGTGCTTTTGATCCATTCAACTCAGAGTGCTAACGCACCTCTGCTGCTTGTAGGATGGACTCCTGTGTTTGCACGATGAATTCATTAAAGGATGCACTCTGGCATCGCTGCCCTGAGGCGGCACGAATACCTTGAGGCCCCTGCAGACAGCAGCAGTCGGTGCAAAAAGCACGGATGAGATGTACAGGGTCGCAAGGTCACATCTGTGTGCTTGCATTGTAGTGGTCTCAAAATTGCATGTTCCTACACAGGAAAAAGAGAGAAGAGAGAGGGCACACCTTACGAAGGGTGAATGCAGGTGGTGCTGCTCGAGAGCATGGCCTGCGGGAGGTGCCTGTAAGGACAAGTGTTTGTAGAGAAACTTGTGAGTCCTTTATTAGGAAGTGAGGCATTAACCCAGACCAGTGTGTGTGTGTGTGTGCGTGTGTGTGTGTGTGTGTGTGTATGTGCGAGTGTGTGCGTCTAAGTGTGTGCGCGTGCGTGCGTGTCTGTGTGAGCGCACGTGCGTGCGTGCGTGCGTGCATGTGTGTGTGCGAGTGTATCTGTGTATATTTGTACGTGTGCATATATGTGTGTGTGTGCGTGTGTGCGTGCGTGCGTGTGTGTGTGTGTGTGTGTGTGTGTGTGTGTGTGTGTGTGCGAGTGCGTGCTACCTGAGAGGCCACAGGATGACAGTCTCATAGAATCAGGCTACCTATAATATTGTATGAGCCTCATAGACCTTCTGTAGTATAGTTAAATAAACTTATTTTAAAAGAAAGATCTGAGCACAGGGAGCATCATGGACCCTGCAAGTATGAAGCAGGCACGTGCTAGTTGCATTCCAAACACACACATGCATACACTGCACATGTGCGCACGTGCGCACACGGACACATGCACACACACACACGCACACACACGCACACACTCGCACATACACACACACACACACACATACACAAACACACACACACTCACACACAAAACTCACACACACACACACACACACACACATGCACACAAGCACGCGTGCACACGCATATACACACACATGCACACGCATGGACACATACTTACACTCTCTCGCTCGCAAACACATACACACCCACGCACAATGGGTACACACGCGCGCACAAACAAACACACACTCACTCACTCACACACACGCACACACACAAACACACACACGCACTCTCTCTCACACACACACACACACACACACAAGCACATACACATACACACACAGAAAGTCACGGAATCACATGAGCTACATGTACGTATGTGCATATACGTTTGTGTCAATGACACACTGTTTATGCTGTCATTCTGCAGGCTATGTCCATGATGCAAGGCATGGACCCCCAGCAGGTGTGCTGTTTTATATGTGTTATGCCACACTAAGGGTTAGAATCTAGGTTAGATTAAACGGATGTTAGACAGGTTGCCCCGCGCAGCATGGGTCACTCCGCTGCTGCAGAGCTGGTCAGTATCGGTCTACGTAAAATCCTGAGCAAGGAGAAGCGTGAGAGTGCCTGTGGGGTCCCTCAGGGGCAGGACCCAAGTTATGATAATTGGCCAACGCTTTTGCGTCTGCTTTGCGCCTGCTTTGCATGTGACTGCGTGCCTGATCCAGCTCCTGTATGTGCACGTTTTTAACCCTGCACTCGCTCAACTCGCTCAATGCACGTGTGAGTAGGATCGTCGCCAGACACTCAGTTGTTTCACCGTGTTTGTTGAGTGTTGCGTGCCGCAAATGTGTTGCATTTTTGTCTCGGCTAGGAATGCACGTGTACGAATCATCACCATTGACCCCACCATGATTGCTGCAGCTCCAGCAGATGATGGGCTCCATGGGAAACATCAGCCCCGCAATGATGCAGCAAGCTCAAGCGATGGCGGGCAACATGGTGAGAGCACCTTGCTTACAAGCACCATACAGTTTTCATCATACACGCAACTTTATCATACACACGTGTGCACTTTAAACGCCCAAAACACTACCAAAATGACACAAATTTGCACCACTTTTCAAACAAACACACACACACACACGTAAGCACACACACATGCGTACACACGCACACATACATGCACGCATGTACGCATGTACGCGCACACATGTTCACAAATATGTGTACACACACGTACACGTACACACGCTCACATATGCGTACAGACACGCACGCGCACACACACGCACACAGACACGCATGCGCGCACGCGCGCACACACACACGCACGCAGGGCCCTCAAGATTGGGAGAGAGCGCGTGCACAGATGCAGGGTATGACCCCAGAGCAGCTGCAGCAGCAATCCATGTCGGCTCAGAACATGATGTCCTCCCAGGAGAAGCACATGCTCAGCGTAAGTGCCTGCCCCTTGCGGAGGGCAAGTTCAGGGACATTGCCTGTTTTAGCATGCTGTGGTGAGCGTATCAACAATTGTTTTAATTGTGTTAAACTTCCTCAGGAATTGTGCAGTCTTATCAGCAGTTTGGAGTCGGCTTTCCTGTTTCAGTGTGTGTATATAAGTGTGTGGTATTTGTGTGTGCGGATGTGCGTGCGTAGGTGTGTGTATGTGTTTGTTTAGTCTTATTAGCAGTTTGGAGTTGGCTCTCCTGTTTCAGTGTGTGTGTTTTGTGTGTGTGTGTGTGTGTATGTGTGTGCATGTGTGTGTGCGCATAATTCTGTGTATGAGTGTATTTAGATGTGCTTTCCGTGCGTGCGTGTATGTGTGTGTGTGCGCGTGTGCGTGCAGCCGCTTGTACTGCCGACCTTAACTGCATGACATCTCCGGCATCCAAAACCTTTTTGAAGTGTAGTACAGAACGGTAGGACCAGGGGCAGCGCTTGAGCCTGCCAGGTGCAAATTGCGTGAACACGCTTTCGTCATCAGAGTGACCACATCTGCCCTGTCAACTTGGCGTGCATGTGTGTGCCTAGTCTAGCTTAATCCCGATTGCTTGAAATCAGCTTACTGCGTATTAGGTTTATGTGGATGGTGTGGCTCGGGTGGAGCTGAGTAACAACGTCATATTGAGGTGCAAGGTGGTGTGGATGGTTTGGCTTAGGTGGTGTGGCTTAGGTGGTGTGGCTAGATTTAAGTTAAGTAGCAACGTCATATTGAGGTGCAAGGTGGTGTGGATGGTCTGGCTTAGGTGGTGTAGCTAGAATAAAGCTGAGTAGCAACGTCATATTGAGGTGCAAGGCTTGAGTGCGTGGTGCAAGGCGCACACAAGCCTTGCACTATGCACAAGCCATGCATGACACTCACGAGCCTTTTGCCTGTGTTTTCCTCCTGTTTTTGCAGGCGGGGCAGCATTTGAAGGCAGAGGGCAACCGCATGCACTCGGCTGGCAACTACCAAGGCGCCCTAGAGAAGTACGAGCGTGCTAAAAGCAACGTCAGGTGCGTCGTGCTGCTTGTGTGAGCGTAGGTTTGTGTCCCCTTTGTCCCTCGTCACAAAGCATGAGTGTGCGTGCTTCATTAAAATGTGTGTGTGCGTGTGTGTGGATGTTTGTTTGTATCAGTAAAAGAGTAGAAATTGCACGCATGCACGTACACGTACACCTGCACATGCGCACCACCAACAAGGACACACACACACACATAAGCACATGCACATACACAAGCTCACACGTTCACAAATTTACACACCCATACACATACACACAGCTCACACAATGACTCACACACACAATTACACACACACACCAGGGCCTTCTCCAGCAACCCAGAGGCCGCGGCCCTGTTCAAGGCGTGTGCCCTGAACCTGAGCAGCTGCTACCTCAACCTCAAGCAGTACAGCAGCTGTGTGGTTCAGTGCGATGAGGTCATTTTAGGTGGGTCGTTTTGGGCAGGGCTGGGCGGAAAGAGGAAGGGTGTTTTGGTAGCCATTTGAGGGCAGGGCATCATCAGGCACCTGCTATAGAAGCTGCTGGTGCAAACATATCTCCCGTCCCGCCTGTGGGTCCTTGCTTTTTGAGTTCATTCTCCTCAGAGTGGAAAGGGGTAACGTTCTCTTTAGGTATTTTGAAGGGTCAGGCAGAGAGCAATATATTAGGGTTGGGAGTCAGGGTGGGAGGAATCGACTTAGCTCTCACACAATAGGCTACCCGTGATGGCTAATATGGGGCGATGAGATGGAGGGAAGGGCGTTTGTGCGCAGGCGTTGTGGGTTGTTGTATGGACACTGTTGCATGGACACTGTTGTATGGACACTGTTGTATGGAGACATATGGACACTGTTGTATGGACACTGTTGTATGGACACTGTTGTATGGACACTGTTGTATGGAGACGTATGGACATTGTATGCAGACGTATGGACACTGTTGTATGGACACTGTTGTATGGAGACGTATGGACACTGTTGTATGGACACTGTTGTATGGAGACACATGGACACTGTTGTATGGACACTGTTGTATGGAGACATACGGACACTGTTGTATGGACACTGTTGTATGGAGACGTGGTACAAAAGGTGGTGTGTAAGTGGCGTATGTGGGTGTATGGGCGTTGTGCCAGGGGTGTATGGGTGGTGCTGTGCAAATGGTGTGTGGGTGTGGGTGCATGGGTGTATGGGTGGAGTTGAGCAATTGGTGCATGGGTGCCCTATGGACACTGCGTGGCTGCATGGAGAGTTCATGGTAGGTATTGATAATTTGTAGAGGGTGCATGGGCAGTAATGGTATTCATTAACTGTGTATGGTGTCAAGCAATAAAGCATGTGGTTTGTTTTATCATCAACAGCTTGGAGGTGGAGTACGTTTGCACACGTAGAGCATGGCATGAGAGTAAGGCGGAAGAAGTAAAGATACGATATGCGCAATCAGTACCAGCCATTACGTAAATAGATGTGTCAGGCTAAAGTGGAGGCCCATACAGCTCACCATGCACGCACACACACTACAAGGACGCATACTGTATGTTACAATATCAAATGCTCTCTCTCTCTCTCTCCATCTCTCTCTCCATCTCTCTCTCTCTCTCTCTCTCTCTCTCTCTCTATCTTTCTCTCTCTCTCTCTTTCTCTCTCTCTCTCTCTCTCTCTCTCTCTCTCTCTCTCTCTCCCTTTCCCTCTCCCTCTCTCACACACACACACACACGCACGAGCACACACCTGCATACACATTCATACACACGCGCACACGTGCACTCTCCCATCCATTTATGTTGTACACATGCAGCAGGCACACGTACACCGCACACACACACACATACATACATGCACACGCGCACACACTCAGGTGAGCCAAGCAGCTTAAAGGCCTTGTACAGACGGGGCCAGGCAAGGATGGGCTTAGCACAGTGGAGGGAGGCCGCACATGACCTGCAGCAAGCCGTGCAACAGTGCGTGGACGACCCTGAGCAGAACAGGCTCATCTCAGAGAAGCTGGAGGTGGGTGTGGGTAGATGCGTGGTGTGTGGTGTGTGGTGTGTGGTGTGTGGTGTGTGGTGTGTGGTGTGTGGTGTGTGGTGTCCTACAGCGAGCTGCACAGCAGTGTGTGGAAGACCGTCAGCAGAACAGGCTCATCTTTGTGAGGGGTGAGGGAACTGGAGGTGGGTGTGGGTAGATGTATGCTGTGTGATGTGTGCATGGTCCGTGCGGGATGCTAGCTTTTAAACCTGTAAGGTTGGCTGGCTGGCTTACTGAGGGCTCAATCCTGCGCAGAGAGCTCACTGCATGCTGAGCAGCAGTGCGTGGGAGACTCTGGACAGAACAGGCTCGTCTCAGAGAAGCTGGAGGTGATGCTGTTTGGTGTGCGAGAGCAGCACGTCCTCTTGGAATCTGTATGGGATCTGTGTGTGTGTGTGTGTGTTTATGTGTGCACTTGTGGGTGCGTAGAACAGCATGTGCATAAACGAGGTCGCTAGAAATGCTAGTGTTAGGTATGGAAGTCCAAGCCTGAGCAAAGCAGCTGAGGTCGTAAAAATCTCAATTTTACCTCACCATCGATTCTTACATAAAGACCAAGGACACATTATGGTGATTTTGAAATCCATGAGCATCTAGAATAGCGCGCGCAACACGACCAAGGTAATCATATTTGTCGCTCGTGTGTTTCTTTGTATGATTTGAAAGCTTACGTCCTGGGCAAAATTCTAGGTGGATTTGCTTCAAAACACAAAGCCCTTCTTCCACCATTTAAACCTCCAACAATAGCGCTAGGTAAAATAAGCAGCTTTGCGTCTTTGCGTGTGCAGGAAGCCCAAGCCAAAGCAGGGGCAGGCGCCCTAGAAGACACGCCCACCACTTCCACCACAGCTGCAGAATCCTCAACGTCGAGAGGGGGCGCTCCTGCAGGGCCGTCAACAACGGCGGTGGTGTCAGAAAGCGGAGGCGTCACAGAGGGGCAGAGGGCTCAAACGCAGGTGTGGATGCAGACACGTGAACTATTTTAATAAGAACAAAGAGCTGTGCAGGCAGTGACAAACAACTTCCCCACATGCTTGAGGGCATCATGCTGAGTTGGAGGCCCTAACCCCTAAGGGGACTTGGAGGCTATGATAAAAGGACAGCTGGTGTCTTTGCAAGCCATGCATTGCAAACTGGAGGCCTTCAGTTACCGTTTGGACGAAGAATGGTTGGTCTGAACAAAGGATGATGGCTGCAGGCGTTTTGCGCAGCTGCTGTCATGCACACCTGTTAAAAAGTAGTCGATAAGGTTAGGAAAAAAATCATCCCTAAATATTATAATTGACTGCGTTGCCTTCAGCCAAGCGCATCGCATCGCAGCAAAAAGCAATGTCAGAAATATGTGCATGGAATTCATTTCATAGCTCTGTTTGTGTACGTGCACGAACGAGGTTTCCCCTGCTGTGCAGTGGCTTCAATTTTGCACCATGCTGTGGGGAGCATTGTGTATTGTGATTGTGTGTGTGTCACTGCAATACCAGCAGCAGTATGTGCATGGAATTGATGTCAGTATACTTGCAAGTAAGATTGCAAGAAGTTGCGGCTGCTGCAATGTTTTTATCCATGCTCAATGCCACTGGGAGCGTCATCGTAACACTTGCAGCATGTGCATGGGATTCTAGATAGATGATCAGTGTTGGTTATGCTTGCAGGATGTTGCGGCTGCTGCAGTGGCTTCAGCCATGCACGATGCTGCGGGGCGCAATACCAGCAGCAGCGCGCGTGCTGCAAACCCCATGATGAGCCCAGACATGATGCGCAATGCCGCAGATATGATGCGCTCAAACCCCGAGTGGGCGAAACAGGTACATTGATGAGGAGGCAAAGAAAAAGAAGTATCGAAATTGTACGATGTACTATGATATGGTTTTAGTCGTCAATGAGCTGTCTGAACTGAACGAATATTAGGTAAAGTTTGCGCCTTGCCATTTCCCGTGGCAGACATTAATCTCCCAGAATCCGACACACCATTTGCAACGTGGCGACCATTCTGAAGGCACATTATCCTTCCTCGTCATCAATCCAAACATTATCCTACCTCGTCATCAATCCCAACATTATCCTACCTCGTTATCAATCCCAACATTATCCTATTCCTCGTCATCAATCCCAACAGCACAAGCATCTGGCTTTTCTTATCTTCCTATGCACCTGTGTAGAGTCGCCCAACACCATAATATCGTACTGTGTGTACGCAACAATTTAAACAGAGAAATTCCAAACATGCGGTCATACAATGTGTGTCAATTGTAGCCCTGGCTGATGCCGCATAAAATATGAATGTCCATTTTCCGCATGCCAAAGCAACCTGGACGGCATGAGCGACAAGCAGTCAATTAATGTAGAGAAACACGTGACCTTGTTGTGTTGCATGTATTTACTCTGCAGGCTCAGGCAGAAGGATGTTAGGCATGAGTAGGGTTGGCCAGAACCGTATATATGCACCGTAAATGACCGTATGTATGGTGATTTTTCTCAGAAATTTCTGCTAAAAGTACCGTATGTACACCATATATCATATTTACCTAAATGTAAGGTTCTGGTTAACCGTAGGCATGAGCAATGAGCAGCCCACGTGTAGGGAGGGACGTCAACTCTGTATATGATGCATGCACGCCTTTTCCCATGCAGGCTCAAGAAATGATGCGAAACATGAGCGATGAGCAGCTGCAAAGGCTGGGCCAGAGCATGGGGCAGCCTGTGTCAAGAGAAATGCTGGTGCGGGGTATACATATGGGGATTCATCATTTTACGTGCCTTGCAAGTGGTCGTACTTATGCACCCCCCCCCCCACCCCCGGGCATATTAATAGGGCCAATACCCCTACATCAAACATATCTCCCCAACCATTTCACCATTTTGGGACCTGAAAGTTGCGTTGGATAGCTAAAAGTTTTCCTAACGTGTCTACAAGAACGCTCAGGGGACGACCAAGTAACTAGTTGCATCATTATTGTATTCAATTTTACCTCCTTTGCATCACTTTCTCTTCAGTTTCCTATGTGCTCCACCTGTAATCACTTACACACACTTAGCATGCTCACAGTCACTCTGCTCTCTGCCTCTACATTGTTTCCTTTTAAAAGTTGCGTGCCCTCTTTAATTTGCTGTGTGTCAAACACATGCGCGTGCATGCCTGTGCGCACGCGCGCACCCACACCCCCCCCAGCACGCACGCACGACACACACGGCACATACAACGCATACATGCCCTCATCCTCATTCTCAGGAGAGGGGCCAACAGAGCCTTGGCGATCTGAGGCCTGATGAGATGGACAAGCTGGCTCAGTTGCAGCAAGGTAAGTCCTGTGTGCACGTAGGTATCCAGAAATGTACACAGATGCATGCGCACGTATGCACATGCACACATACACACACATACACACACATGCACGCACATAGAAACATACACACACAAGAGGCGAGTTCTTGTCTCTGATACTAGTATGAATGTAAACCGACCAAACGCTCTAAGCAAACCTTACTCGTATTGGTCCAGCATGGTGTCAAGGATTGCTTATGTTACTCTGCTTTGGTATCTTTGTTCAAGTTTGAAAGGCAAGCTTGGGATGCCTGTAGCGTTGTTTTTGAGCCTCTGCATGAATGCAATTGGCTAGCGGCATGTTCATTTCAATTGTTGTTGATGTGCCGCTGCTGGTAATACACACCTCTCACACACATACAAAGTCACGTACGCTCTCACGCACGTGGACACAAACATATTATCATACACACATACACGCAGTCTTCCCCTCAGCGCTGCGTGAGCGGCTGCGTGTGAACCCTCATGACCCAGAGGCCATGGCAGAAGCCACGCGCCTCATGCAGTCGAACCCTGATATGATGACCCAAGCCGCCAAGATGATGGCCAACATGGACCCAGGTGTGGGAGAAAGGGGGGCAAGGGCAAAGCTGTTCCCTGTCAGGTTCCGTACCAAAAACGAACCTCATCATAACTTTGCTTTTAATGATTCAGAAAGCGTAAGAAAGGACAAACAACTCCTACACAAAAAAAAGGGGTTGGGGTCCAAGGTGTGCACCCCAAAAAATGTCCACTCGGGATTAAAGGTGTGCATGTAGGTCAAGGGCAATGCTTTGGAGCGAGTTAGCTACTTGGACCCTTTCCAGAAAAGCATCACCCAACCAGACCTACCTCAGGTGGCCATGCGTAATTGTCTTGAGGTTGTGCATAACAAGGCTGGATATTCCCTCCTGCAGGCGAGTATGTAGGGTTGTTGGCCAGAGCCATATATACACGGCGTATATACGGTACTTTTGGCAGGGAAATCACCAAAAATACGGTCATGTACAATGTATATATCCAGTTCTGGCCAACCATACAAGTATGCCAAGCAGTTCACTGCATTCTCTGCATCCATAACGACACGCCTGCCCTGTACCTACCCTCGTTGCACCATGACCTTCTTTGTAGATCAACTCGCGCAAATGGCCAAGCACAGCGGAGCGCCCTTCACACCTGAGATGGCACGCATGGCTGCACAGTCATTAAAGACCATGAGCCCGGAGCAGATCCAGGTCAGTGGGGTTTGTGTCCAGTGTCGTCTGCCTTTCATTCTGTACGGTGCAGTGTATTGCAAGTAGGGTTGGCCAGAACCATATATATACGGTGTATATACAGTATCTTTGGCAGGGAAGTCGCCAAATATACTGTCATACACGGGGTATATATTACGGTTCTGGCCAACCCTAATTGCATGTGATAACTTGGAGTAAGAGCACAGAGCAGATCGAGGTACGGTGTTGGGGGGTTTGCTGTCTCTTTTCAGGTGCAAAGTATTGGCTTTTCTCCTGTGTGGTGTAGATTAGATTGGCCAGGACCGTATATTTACACCGTGTATGACCGTACAAATGGTGATTTCCCTACTAAAAAGCACCGTATATACACCGTATATATGTATCTGGCCAACCCTAGGTGTGGAGCATTGCGCTCTTTCACTTGAACATATGAGCCCAGGGCAGGTCTTGGTCAGTAGTTGTCAGGGCTTGCTAGTGCTCAGGGACTTGCCTATTGCAATTGAATCGTAATTTCAATTTAGAGCATGAGCCTAGATCAGGGCTGAGCTCTGTATCTGGTGTCCTGTCCCTTAAGTTCTGTGCATGCCTGTCCTTTCCCTTGTCTCGTGCTGTTGTCAGCACAGACCTCTGCTTGCTCTCACTCTCAGTAATCTGTGTAACGTAGTGTGTCCATCAGAGAGCCAGCAAGAGCAGCTCCCCCACCCCTTCTTCTCCTCCAACCCCACCTCCCCCCCTTGTTGCTGTAGACATTTTGTACGCTTGATACCCCGGAAGGCTCCACTAAATAGGCCTCCCAACGCCGAACGCAGGCCACAATCAGACTCCTTGCAATGAATATTGTTCACTTCACGCTGGTCTAGGCAGGTGTGCTGCACAACGCCACGTCCGCCCGAGCCTCACTTGATTCATTAAGACCCCACGAGGTTCAGCACTCCACACCTTGCAACACAACATAAGAAATCGTTTAGACTTACAGACAACACACACTCCTTTGAGGGTGGTCAACATATGCTGTGTGTGTCCTGACACCTCTTCATACCACGCAGGCCATGTCCGCCCTGGTCAACATATGCTGTGTGCGTCTTTGCACCTCTTCATACCACGCAGGCCATGTCCGCCCTGGTCAACATATGCTGTGTGCTTCTTCGCACCTCTTCATACCACGCAGGCCATGTCCGCCCTGGTCAACATATGCTGTGTGCGTCTTCGCACCTCTTTCATACCACGCAGGCCATGTCCGCCCTGGTCAACATATGCTGTGTGCGTCTTGGCACCTCTTCATACCACGCAGGCCATGTCCGCCCAAACCACATCCAACAGGGTTCCAGGAGGTTTAGGAGCCCCTGCCTCTGCTCCTGCCCCCCCACAGCCCAACCCTTCGATCGCTGCTCCCAGCTCGGCAACCCCCCTGCCATCACAACAGCAGCAGCCCCTTGCAACGAGCAGCCCCGCTGGAGCAGCTGCTGCTTTTGGTGGGGGTGGTATGCCAGGTGGGTTAGTCTTGAAGCTAGCCAGATGCGTACCAGTACAGTCTGAGAATTGTACCTGTGCGTCTGTCTGCGGTCGTGGCTTATGGTCGAAGTGGTGCGCCAGGTGGAGATTGATGTATTGAAGCTAGCCACATGCATTAAATTCGTGCGACAAGTGCTTTCTCAGGGGGTTGGTGTGCCAGGAGTCACTGAAGGAGTGATGGCCAGGTCTTTACTTTCGCAGCCTACTTGCTGCATGTGCGTGTACATACACTCTGTGTATACATACAGGTCTTCACTGTCGCAGCTTACTTGCTGCATGTGCGTGTACATACACTCTTTCTGTGTACGTACACTCTGTGTATGCAAAGCAACACATGGCTGACGTAATAAATTTGGTGTCCTTCGCAGCTCTCCGTGACCAACCCAATTTAGGCAATTATCTGCGTTTTTTTGGGATATCATGCATAACTTACATCATACATCATGCAGGGATGTGTCATACGGTCATTTGGGACGTTCAATACAGTAAAATACGCGTTAAATACGGAATACGCGTATAATACGATCGTATTTTTAAGCAATTTTGTAAGTGTCGATTTTTGACCCAAAATGGACCCAATTCGCCCCAAAACGTTCCCAATGCTTTTCCAATATATTATGTAATATATTATATAATAGCATGGGAAGCTCACTGAAAGGCCGTTGTTGGGGCGGAAATTGCCTAAACAGGCCAAAAAATGGCAAAAAAGGCAAAATCTGCAATCGTATAATACGGCCCGATTTGTTCAATACGGTAAAATACGCGTTAAATACGATACAGCGTATGACACATCCCTGAAATAATGTATTACCTTGCTAAACACTGAGTGCCACTGCTGAACTACAGAGTGAGGTATGTAGATGGTTGCTGTATGGTTTCTTTTACATACTTGGCAGGTTTGCGACAACGTATGAAGATGGTTGCTGCATGGCTTCCTTTATATACTTAGCAGGTTTGCGACGACGCACCAAAGAATTTGCTCAAGACCTTTGTCAATGTCGTGTGTGCCAAGTTGTATATACTCACCCCTCTTGCCTATGATGTGAACCTTGTTTGTTACGGATGCCTCCATGTGCCATGCAGGAGGGGGCATGCCCCAATTTACACCTGAGATGGCAAAAATGGCAAGCGAAATGATGGGCAGCATGCCACCTGAACAGCTGCAGGTAGGAAGCATACACATACAAACACACACGTGCACACAACACACACACTGACATGTACAGACATACGCGCTTGCATGCACGTACACATACATGCCCGTATGTAAGTGTGATGATTTTTCTTGGCGCTTGTCTTTCTCTGATCTAAATGCTTTTTCACTTTGACTGCATTTTTTGGCAAGCAGGTTTTGTGAAATCAACAGGCGTGTTGGAAATGCACGCACACATGCATACACACAAATGTGAGCACGTGCACACATGCTTACACACAAATGTGAGCACGTGCACACATGCTTACACACAAATGTGAGCACGTGCAATGCACACCTCTTCCGTGCAGGCTATGCTTGGATCTATGGGGGGAGGTGGAGCAGGAGCTCCTCAGATGACCCCAGAGATGATCAAGATGGCTAGCAGTATGATGGGCAGCATGCCTCCAGAGGACATGGCAAAGTGAGTGGACTTGACGAGGTGACATGACAAAATGAGTGACTTGACGACGTGACTTAACAAATGTGAAAGACTCCACGAGGTGACATGGCAAAGTGAGCGACGTCGCAGGCAGTTTTTTTTAGTGTTGCGTTGTTGGCTGTACACTCGACACATCCAACTGCACAGTACATCATATCTGGAGCATGCGCCGATTTGAGGACAGCATTGCTACAACCGTAAATGTAGAGCAAGTCACAGAAAACATGGTAAGCGGCACAACTAGGTTTGGCCAGGATTGTATGTGCAATGTGTACCTAATTTATAGCAAGGAAACCGGTCTTGGAAAGTCATGAATCTGCGTCCCTGGTCATCTCTAATTATGGAAGTCGAGGTAGTTTTGCTTTTCGAGGTAGGGCACACTCTAGAGCTAGCCTGGACATAGTCTAGGGCAAGGATGTAATGACACCTTAGCAAGACATTTCACTCTGACTCTGGACTGGATAGTCAATAGTCTGCGGCTTGTTTGATTGACAAATTTGTGAGGAATTCAATTCACCGACTCAGGGGGTTGGTGTGATTTTCCGCTGAAGTGTAAGGTTGGCCAGAACCATTATTATACCAGAAGGGGTTATCTGATCAAATGTCAAATTATGCTCCTTTTTGCATTAAAGGGGCAACCACTTTGACGTCAATTCACCAAAATGAACCCAATCTAGCTTCACACTGTTGCTGATATCATAAGCTACCAGAGCATGTGCTCAGATTTAATTAAGTCGCCCCGCGTAAGGAATGACGGGACTAAATGCACACGTCGTGTACCTGTACCCTAAATTTGTGCTCTCCATGGGAAATGGTGCATAACTTTGCATATTTCGCCAACCACTTGCTCTTTTTGCTCCATTGTTTTTGCAATGATCTTGATTCAATTCAAGGATTTTAAAACACCAAACATCACTCAGTTTGGTGCGCTGGCTGGTCAGATACAGCATATGGCTGCTCAAAAAGTAAGGTTCACGACGCGGCTGCTGAGGCCCTAACTGAGACGTGTCAAGCTTAAGTGCTTTGAAATTTGCATATCAGAGCTGAACTTGAAACGTCCCAGTTAGGGCCACCTGCCCTAGGAGCATGCAAAAAGTAAACCCATTTTGGGCCTCAGATAACCCCCTCTGTTATTATACGGTGTATAGGTATACGGTATTTTTGGCAGGGAAATCATCAGATATACGGTTCTGGCCAACCCTATTGAAGTGTGATGACTCTGTGGTGACTTTGAGAGTGGCCTCCATGATTTAAGCAGTCAAGAAAGATTGAACAGAGCCTTTTCTTTGTGAAGCGCATGTTACACAGAAAGGTTGAACAGAGCCTTTTCTTTGTGAAGTGCATGTTACACAGAAAAATTGAACAGGGCCTTTTCTATGTGATTTACATGTTACACAGAAAGGCAAAGAGCGAAAAGCTTTGGCGTACAAGTTCCACGGTAGCTGGCACCATGGCTCCCTTTCTGTGATTCATGATTCGTGTGGGGTGTCCTACCACCGCTTGCTTAACTCTTCTTCCTTTATAAGGCTCGCAGTGACACTTAAGCTGTTGAGATGAGCTGACATCGATGGTTGTTGCGTTGCTAAACATCAGCCAACACCAATGACCGTTGAGTTAAGGGTTGGACGCAAAGAAAGTGGAACTCTTACCCTCATGTTCAAGATTGATATTGTATTCATGGGTTGGTTTGTCTCTGGCTACAAAACTTGGCAACCTTTCCCAAAGAGCACTTGGGGGCACCTTGACTCAAGCTGTTCATAGACATCGTACCTAATTGCACACTTTAGCCCTGCCGAAACTGTTTCCAACACGTAGCGCAGCTGGCTGTGTAAATGATACATGGCTTGCCCTGACTGACCATGAACATCAGGAAAGGTGGGTTTTTATTGCGTTTACATAGATTCATAATTTCCATACGCAGGATTATGTGTGCACAGTACGATTCCTGCCAAATTATATATGCAAGTACCTAAAGTAACATAATATTATGACCAGAGTACCTGGTCCTCGTAAATAAAGCTGACAGGTCACCAGGCAAATGCATGCTCCCCCTTGTACACCCGCACAGGATGTCGAGTATGATGGGCCAAGGGGGGCGTCCCGGGGCTATGCCAGGAATGCCTCAAGCTGCAGGGGCAGGAGGGCCATCCCCTACTGCGGGTGGAATGCCAGGATTTGGTGGAGGTGGGTGCGTGTGTGTGTGTGTGCGTGTGTGTGTGCGTGTGTGTGTGTGTGCGTGTGTGTGTATGTGTGTGTATGTGCGTGTTAAAGCGCACATCCACGTGCACGTGCATGCATGTGTTGTATGTTGTATGCATATGTTATGGTGTGTGACCATTGTATGTATGCAAGTGTGTATGTATTAGTGTACAATTGTGTGTGCGTGCATGCATGCATGCAAGCACACCACTGCTATAGTGCTCTAAGCATCATTGAGGAACCAGCGAGTGCGTCACCTCGACGCAACATCACCGCATCACCATACATCTCAAAAAGCTCTTTGAATGTATTAAAAATAATTACTACTGCACGTATCTGAAGCCACCTCTCGTCCTACACGCATTTTCATCCTGGTCTAAGACCCTGTCCGATAGTCATCGCCCCTTTGTGGTCCGCTCAGGTGCCAGCGCTCAGCAGATGATGAATATGGACCCAGCCATGATGGAGCAGGTGCGTTCGAACCATCCCCCTCTTCGTTCAACGGCTTCCTGCAACTTGTAGCTGACAACCCTCTCAAGTGCACCGCCGGTTTCACACCTGTTGTGCCTGAACGCTTGCTCAGACCCGCTTTTCGTGCTTCGTCTCTGCGCCTAATTGTGTAATCGCTTGTGCTACTTCTGTGAGCCTGAAAAATCTTTGGTCATCATCTCTTTGCTGTTTTTCGTTCAATTGTTGCCTCACTTGTAGCATACCTCGTAGCACTGCATGAAACATAAGTGTGCCAAATTGCACAACCTTCACCACTTACATGGTGTACAAGTGCGTGTCAAAAATGTGCCAAATATGCACAACTTTCTCTTTCACCACGTACGTGTCAAACATGTACCGAACTGCACAATTTGCTTCCACCACTTATATGGTGTACAAGCACGTGTCAAAAGTGTGCCAATTGTACAACTTTTTTCCACCGCTTACATGGTGTACAAGTACGTGTTAAAAGTGTGCCAAATTGCGCAACTTACTTCCACCACTTACATGGTGTACAAGTACGTGTCAAAAGTGTACCGAACTGCACAATTTTCTTCCACCACTTACATGGTGTACGATTACCTCCCTTTCTTGTGTGTGCATAAATTAAACCAGCGCTTGAGCCGAGCGCAGTAGAATATACGTTTCCAGAGCAGCATATTGATTATCATGAATGTGCAGCCTTCTTTTTCCATCATATCAGTAGTCGTCACGGTCAGCCGGGTTGCTTGCACTCATCCCATCGTAGTGTCAACTTCACCTTTCACTTTTCATTCATATCCTCTGCGCACAGGCCTTAAAGATGATGCGTAACATGGATGAGGGCAGTGTGATCAGCATGCTGGAGAGCTCAGGCATGGTCAAGTGAGTTTGACAGGGCAATGAGTGTTATGCGGAGTGCTCAAGTGTGTACCTCAAATCAGCTCGTCTGCCTTCTGGTTCCTTTGGTACCTTTCCAGGGGAGACATTTTTGCAACCCTTTAGCTCTTGCATATGTAAGAAATTGAGGTTCGTCAGTTTCCTCGTTATTTTTTTGGCATGTTGGGTTGATACTGTTTACTGAGGGAGCAGGAGGCTATTTACTAATTATAATAAACCAACATTAATTAACCATCAATTCATTCATCCTTTCCTCCAAATACACTCATATGGCAGACCATTCATTCATCATCAATTCAAACATTATTTCCTCCAAATACACATGTGCTTGCCTGCAGGAACCGCCAGCAAGCAGAGGCAATGGCTAAGCAGATGCAAGGAATGAGCGACACACAGATGAATATGATGCTGAAAGTGGCCAACACGGCACAGAAGGGGGCACGTGTGTATAGCAAAACGAAGTCCTTTCTTGCTAGCAGAGCAGCACTGGTTGTGGCTCTCGTTGTTTTGTTGCTAGCTTTCCTGTTGCGTTGGCTGGGGTACATGTAGGGTGCTCATACAGTGTGCTGCGGTGATTCTTAAGTCGCATTGATTATTGGATTTTGGAATGAGGAGGGGCACCCGGAGCATCATGTACAGACTTATTTAAACCCGTTTTCTGGTAGAAAATTATACCTTGATTTGAGGATGCTACGAAATCAAGGAGAGCTGGCTAAAAAAGTCTGGAGGAGTTTTTAGCTCAAAGAGAGGCGACTTTAGAGAATAAGAGGGCAGGAGACGACGGCTACAGTTTTAAAGGAACCAGGATGAGGATGATAAACAATACTGGGATTTGTACAGTGCGTGGTAGGCCTTCTCTGCCTGAGAGATTTTGAAAAGAAGCTGGGAGGGCAAGGCTGGCAAGAGCCACTCCACACACGTCAATTACAGAGCCAGTGGCACAAATTCTTCAAACAGCCTTTTTTGTTATATTGGGTTCCAAATTACCGGCAGCCACTTCGTTGGGCTAATGGGTCTGGTGCTGGTGCTGGTACCTTCCAGCACACTGAATACAGACTGGACGGGAAAAAAGGAAATAGATTCAGTCCTTCTTCCGAAATTACAAGGCCAGTTGCCGAGTTCCTTAGAGAGAGTTCTCTCGCGCCCCTTGGTATGCTCTACTCACCTACCTGTATAGGTTTTAGGTACAGGTAATTCTATTGTTATGGAGTGCAAGCGTTTCTTGGAAGCATGATAAAAGTAAAAAGCCCAACTATCGTGCATGGCTGCTGTTCAACCCACCCTTTGTTACATTAAGCCCCCTCACTGCAAAAAAGTGGAGAGCAAGGATTGATAAGAAGCTGGGCCTGTATCAAACCTGCCCATAACAAAAACAAAACTGTAAGCTGATATAGAGCAGCCTACGCACATACAAAGCCTTTGAACAGCTTTCACCAGATAAGAAAATAAAAACTATGCAGGCAGTGAAATCCACTCCCCATATTGATTAAGGAAACGAAAGCTGATTTGGTACTGAGTACTGCAAAATCCTTTACCAGCAGACAAAGAAGGCCCAGTCAGAGAGGTCCAATATGTAGCAGGATCTTCTTCGCACCTTAAGGATGGCTTGTCACTGATTTCAACTGGAAAAATAGCAGTGCTGCGAAAATGACCTGGCACACAACACAAGAACCCAAGTGCTCAAAGCAAAGGGACGAACCAAGGAGACAATAACTGTGATGAAACGGTACCTTGAAGTGCTAAGTCAGTGCGTCATTCAGTGTCAAGAGGCATTTACAGTTAACTGTCACAGTTAAGTCTGTACGGTACAAATGTGAAGAAAACATTTATTTGCATGTCAGTGCCTCGTTCACAGGCGACTGCGTGCAACATGTGGCAGCACTTGCAGCAGGGCTTCTCGTATCTGGTGCTTCAGCATTTTTCCTGATGCGTTACAAGGCAGGGGGGTGCCCACAGGCCACGTGGCTGCCATGGCACGGGGAAGCTTGTAGGGGGAAAGGGAGGCCTGGTGTGAGTGCACGCGTTTGTGTGTATGTGTGTGTATGTGTAAGCGTGTGGGGGTGGGGGTGGGTGTGGAGGGTTCAAGTGCGTGTAAAAGCATGTGTGTTACTTTTGGGTTTGTGAACGTATGTGCGTATGTGCAGTGGTGCTTGTCATGTGTGTATGTTGGCCACATGGCTGCTGATGCATGTGGCACACCGGGAGGACCACAAGAAAGGACATAGAAAAATGTAGCAGCAGGAGCAGACAAGACGCTCACTGTTTCAAGCCTTCATAAAGGAGCACTCTGTTTGGCCCAAAATCATAAGGAATGTGGGGGAGAAATAAGTAAATGAGAGCATGCTGGAATAATACATTTCCTACAGAGGTATGGCTGTTGCTGGAGCTGCACAGCATGTTCCCACCAAGGCAGCGTCACGACGGACTTACACGGCACGCTGGGTCAAAGAGCTATAGAACAGTAAACATGCTCGACCCATTACCAGCTTTGGTGTACCACACATCATGTCGCCCACCTGAGAATCACTGGTGGCAGAAGCACCACTCATGCCCCCTGTTCGACAAAACGCAAGGAGCCCGTCTGCGCTTAACACGTGTTCTTCTCTCGGCAAACGCGCGATCTGGTGTTGTTTGTTATGCTGTTGCCTTCGGCCTTGCTGCTGCTCCTGTAAGGCATGCCCTCCCTGCTGCGTTCCTAGCTGCTGCTGCTGCTGCTGCTGCTGCTGCTGCTGCTCAAGGTCTCCCTGTAGGCCTTGCTGACCATGATCTTGTTGCCCCTGTTGTTGCTGCTCCTCCTCTGTATGATCCTGCAGTCTGCTTGGTTGTAGCAGCAGCCCCTGCCAGACCCACCCAGGCCTCACCACAACCACAGCAGCAACACGTTCCCCTAGTCGCACATCAGGCACACCAAACACTGCCGCGGCTGCAACGCCTGGGTGTTGACAGAGGGCAGCCTCCACCTGGAGGGAAGCAGTGATAGTTGGGAGAATAGCGAAGAATGTCAGGCACACTCAAACAATGCGCACAAGGCCGCAATGCGTGGGTGCCTACAGAGGGCAGCCTCCACCTGGAAGGAAGAAGTAGTGATTGGGGGATAAAAAGCAAGTCAGGCACACAAACAAAGTGCAGAAGGCTGCAGTGTGCGGGTGTTGACTGAGGCTGTTTTACTTGGGGGAATGTTTGTCTGGAGTGCAAGGTACAAGGATTGAAAACAGTGCAAAAAGCAAGTGGGCCAAAGGGACCAGGGCGTCTTTATTATCATTGTTCCTTTATTTCCATTCATTGTTCCTTTATTTTCATGCTCAACAAAGCCCTGCGTATTACCTAAACAGCAAAAAACAAGTGGGCCAAAGGGACCAGGGCGTCTTTATTATCATTGTTCCTTTATTTCCATGCTCATCAAAGCCCTGCGTATTACCTAAAAAGCATTGCCCATGGCTCTTGTTGTGCAGCCACAGAAAGATGCCCTGTGAGCAAATTCTCAATGCAAGTGGCCCTTTGTCCTTCGATGATAAGAGGAGTGCTAATAAGGGCTTTTCCTCTTCTCTCTAACCTTTTATAAAAGCAGAGGTTTTTGATAAAAAAACCTACCTGGTACATGCCTTTCAAAAATCTTGCCTCAAGCTTTAATCAAGTAAAACATCTTGTCTATGCACAGTCTTTAAGGTCAAGAAGCTGCAAGACTTCTGCCATCCAGCATGCAAGAACAACACCACTTTCCTAAACACACAAATATTTCACCCTCGATTGCTGAATTTCAAATCCTTACCCCTAAATTAAAACATACCCTATGCCCTTGACGCAGATCCCAAGCCCTAAACGTAAAACCCATTCTCCATATACCGTACCTTACCGTTGTCATCCCGCACCCCAAATTCCAAAAATATTTAGTAGAATCCCGCACCTTCCCGCAATCCCAAAATAAATATTTTTGCCCTCCCCGCAACAACCCTGCAGGGCCTTCAGCCCTGTTCAGCACCAATAAGCTTTACAAACAATTTCAATGAAAGAGAAAACCACAAAAGGTCAAAGGAAAGCCAACATGCTGTTTGCATGTGAGTTCGTTCTCTGCTCTAATACTTGCCCCCCCCCCCAATCTGCTTCCTTTTCCCCTGAACACTGTCACTGCTGCTGTCGGCCTCGCTCTCCTCGCTGCTGCTGTGGCTGCTGTTCGTGCATGCTGATGGTGCTGCTTGGGTGCAGGCAGCCTTGGTACGTGACCTTGTTGGCTGCACCAGCTGCCCAAGCTACTCTTCTGTCAACTATTGGGCTGCTCTGACCTGCTCTGCATGAGCAAGCGTTGCAGCTTGGTCCTCTTCAGCCCCTCCTCTACATCTTCTCCCTGCCACACAGCCTCCCCCTCATCCTCATCCATGCGCTACTGGTACTGCTGGGCAGAGAGTGGGGCAGGGGGTGGGGCGGGGGGGTCAGGGTGGGGCGGGGCGGGGCGGGGAGGGGCGGGGGCCTCTCATCGCTCGTGACTTGCAGCGACCCAGAATACCTTAATTTCACCGATCCCGCACAACCCCGCAGGGCCAAAAAATATATATATTAACGCTTCCCACAGTCACTTCGCAAGGCAAAAAACGATATTTATGCGGGATGTTATAGGAAAGGTACGGCAGCAAGAAATTTTCCCAATTCAAACCCTCCATGAAAAAACACATCCAGAAGCAAACTCCGTTCTCAAGTCGTCAAGCCCCTGCCTGACTTTCCAAATTATCCAAATTAAAATGACTCACCTCCGCAGCGTGCACGTTCTCGCCGCCCGTCTTGACCATATCCTTTGCTCTGCCATGCAGCCACAAGGCTCCACGAGCGTCCAGGAAGCCCATGTCCCCTGTGCGCAGCCATTTGTTGCCGCTGGTACCAGGCAGGAAGGCCTGATCAGCAACACCATAAACACACAAAAATACATTTTTTATGTGTGTGTATGTGTCCCCTGTGCGCAGCCACTCGTTGCTGCTGGCACCAGGCAGAAACAAGAAGACACAACCAGCAATAACACACATTTAAGTACGTTATTTTATATATGTGTGTGTGTGTGTGTTCCCTGTGTACAGCCACTTGTTGCCGTTGGCACCGGGCAAAAAGAAGAAGGCCTGACCAGTGATAACACACAAAAAACTGCATAAATTTTTATGTGTGTATGTGTCCCCTATACGCAGCCACTTGTTGCCGCTGGCACCGGGCAGGAAGAAGAAGGCCTGACCAGCAATGACACACACATTAATTGTCTATTTTCATGCATTGTGCATGTGCGTGTGTGTGCTGTAGCGCGCGTGTTAATGCACAGTTTTAAAGCATCCAGGAGGATTCATGACACCTGTGCATAGTCACATTCGTATATTATAAACTGGAGAGGATACCTGGTGACATACACATACATATGCACATGTGTTTATGCGCTTTGCAAGATTTACGTGGGCAATAAGACTGCGACTCTTTGAGAAAAGCAAAGGCCATCATGCCTTGGGAGAACATAAAAGAACATTAAACATAGGTGCTCACCAGATTGAAGGACAAACTTAGGCACACTAAAGTGGCAATCTGCAGCCGAGAGCACACGCAACCACAATTAAGTCAGCCTTCTCACCTCCTCTGTCTCGCGAGGTGCGCGCCAGTAGCCCTCCATAACACATCGCCCCTGCACACAAACCTCCCCCATCTCTGGGCCAACCCGTTCCCTTTTGCTTCCTCCCCCTACACCACCACCACTGCTTGCTTCTTCACGACCCTCCCCCCATCTTCTCCCTTTCCCTGTCCCACCACCACTGCCCACTCCTCCTATAGACAGTGCTCCCACACCACCACTGCCCTCGCTGCTGAAAGGATGTATCTTCACCTTCACCCCCGGCCCAGGCCAGCCCACACAAACCGCTCCCGTGGTACATAGACTACTGTCATTACAAGTGCTGCCACAACCACCACCACCACCACCACCATCACCACCACCATCACCAACCACTGCAGCCCTGTCAAAAAGGTCTCTGACACTGCTGCTCCTGAATGGAGCGGGTGTTGTGGATGAGTGCCACTGCTGCACCGCATTTCCTGCGCTGAGCTCTTGTTGCTGGCAGTGCTGCTGCAGCTGCTGCTGACCACTTCTGCTCTTTTGACCAATATAAAGACTACTGTGAGGACCGAATGTACAAGTAAGTTGCTGCAGCTGTTGGTGGCGGTGCTGGCTGGCTACGTTGTGGGGGACCCAAGAAGGGGTGCCTGGGCCTGGAGGGCTTCTAAGGGTAATGAAGGTGATGGAGGAGGCCGTTTCTGTCATGCCATAAGCGGACACAATGCACGCATGGGGAAATAGCTCAGCCATGTCTGCCTGCACATGTAACATCCACACACATGAAGACGTGATGCAGGCATAGGGAATCGGCCATGTCTGCCTGCACTTGTGCACAACAATAAACATGCGTGGACATTCAATTGTAGCATCCACACACATGAGGACGTGATGCAGGCATAGGGAAATAGTCTGCACACATGCATGACAAGAAAACATGCGTGGACATGTGCATATAGCATCCACAGACATGAGGCCTTGATGCAAGAAACAGCTCAGCCATGGGAATGCGTGTAGAAGAGGACACGCAGTGACGCAATCAGTAGGAATAGGACTGAGCATCTGAGCATACTGCGTGCATGCAGGAATAGACAAATCGGATGCAGACCAGATTTTATAAAAAAGGACCAGAATTTAGTTGGAAGAAGGCCTTTTATGCAATGTGCAGATCATAAAAGCAAGATCGACTTTTAAATTTGATGTGTGGTGTGTGTGTGTGTGCACATGCTGACTCACTTGGTTTAAGACGCAAATTTTGATCAATCCAAATCTGCACAGGTACCTGGTTATCTCCATGAAAGCAAGAGCTCTAAATATTTATCTCTCCAATGCTGGCCTGTTCTGTAGCGTTCAATTTTCCCTCATTATGACTACATGATGCAAAACAAAGGCGCGCACACACTAATGTGACATTGTGACACAAGCACACATACTCGTACGCACTGACACACACAATAAAATAAACACACCAGAAGCTGTGGACTGGTGGCCCCTGCACCCATGAGGATCTTGCGCACAGACACCACAGGTGTGACACTCGCACAAGAGGCCTGCGCTGCTTCAGAGGGGGAAGGCGTTGGGCCCAGGGCCTTTGCCTTGGTGACCAGATCTTGCATCATGGCAGGCACTGAAAGGAGCACAGGTAGCGGACACACAGATAGGGAGAGGAATTTAGGCATCGCAGTTGTGCACCCACCAATCAGGGGTGCATGGAATGTTACATAGTCGTGAATTTTAATTTTAACAACTAGTTGTGTGTTACCCCCCTTTCATTTCTACTCTTGGGAGTAGGCTTCCCATTTCATTCGTTTTGTAACACCAATCACAGCATGCCTCCGTCTGGTATCCCAGCAACTCCACCCTCAACAGAGTTTGCCTCTCTTGTTACGAGGAAGTTGCCCTATGCAAAGTGGCACGGATCATCACTGTGGACATAACTAGCAGGGTTGGCCAGAACCCTATATGCACACCGTATATGACCGTATGTATGGTGATTTCTCTGCTTAAAATATTGTACATACACCGTATATACGTATATATGTATGGTTCTGGCAGACCCTAATAACTAGGGTTGGCCACAACCGTGTATGACTGTTTCCTGCCAAAAAATGCCGTATATACACTGTAGATATATATGGTTCTGGCCACCCTAGCCAAAACCATACACCTTGTATACATTACGACGTATTGTTACGGTGTACATATGTGTGGGAACGATTTCGCAGGAATTCATTTTACTGGTGGTGCCTCACCACTGGTGAAACTTGTGGTGAGCGCATACAATGGTGGTAATATACGTTGGCTGTAAATCTTAGTGGTGAACGGTGGCAGATGTACGGAGCATAAGCGTATACTTCATATTGGAGTAAGCTTCAAATTTCAAATGGCACAAATATCGGTATATGCTCAGACGTCCTTGTGTGCTTCAATTGATACAAAACAAGTTCGACCAACCCCAGTCATCACCTCTGCATCTTGTTTTTTTTACACAATGTAGCAAGGCGGTGTGCTGTGTTGCGGCGTGCATTTGCATGGTGTCACGTCAAAGCATGCATTCCTTTGAGGTGCAATGGAGTGTCAGAAGCAGTCGTGTGTGTGTTAGTGTGTGTGTCCATGCAGAGGTGGTGCAGCCAGGAAAAAGGTTACAGGACGGATTGTGTGTCTGTGCAGAGGTGCAGTGTGGCAAAGGGTTACAGGAGGGGTTGTGTGTCCGTGCAGAGGTGCAATCAGGCAAAGGTGGGACAGGTGCGAGTTGTGTCCGTGCACGCCACACACACACACACACACGCACACACACGCACGCACACACACACACGCGCACACACACCATGCTCTCACCCGCAATGAAAGCAGTGACCCCTTGAGCGCGCATGGTATGCAGTGCTGAGGCTGCTTCAAAGCGAGGTAGAACAATCTGCAAGTTGACAAGTGGCCCTGACTTTTGTCCTCGTCGGTGCAAACACAGTCAGACAAGCTGCGATCTATCAGAACAATATTGTAATGCGGCCACGCATACCATTGCAGCAAGCTGTGGGTCTGAGGCAGGGCCAAATTGCTTTGATCTGGAATCGACAGCAGACTCCCACGCCCACACCCACACACTGAGATAACTCAAAACTAACCTGTGTGCAGCCTGCCATGGTTGCTGCGTGTGCTGATGAGAGGCCGCCCACATGGAACAGGGGGGCGAGGTGGAGGTAAGTGTCTGCCTGGGCGTAGCCTATGGACGCAAGTTTGGCTAATGACTGTGCATGGATGGCCGCGTGAGTGAGGACAACTCCCTTTGGCTGGCCTGGTTACGAGGATGGGAGCAAAAGTGTGTTGTTGGGACGAGTATTACCGTTTAATGGTAAATTTTTTGCTAACAAATGCGCATGGATGGTCACATGAGTGATAATAACTCCCTTTGGCTGGCCTTTTCCCTTCCACATAGTAACATGGAAAATGGAGCATTAAAAACTCAAAAGGATCGTCCCTGCAAAGGGGGAGAGGAACACTGACGTGCTGCTGGGAAGAGAGAGACATTTAGGGGTAGAGGGCTTGGTTAAAGACAGGGACACGTTTGATTAGCACGTAATTTGCCTCCAACCCTTCAGCATTTTACTGCCTATCAAGGCATTCTATTTAGGCTTTACATGATGTGGTACAGTAGAGGTAGTTGAAGAGGCTCAAAAGTACGAAGGACCAAGAACGGCGCCTATATTGCACAACCACACAGGAGTGTATCTAGCGCGCCTGCAGGAGCTTTCCATTCCTCTGGTTTTCTTGCTTGCACTGGTTGTCCTTTCTAGTAAGTAATTGCTTGCTTTGTTTTCAGCTCCATCAGAATTAAAGGAGCATTGCGGAGTATTGAGTATTGGATATTAAATTGCCCAGATGCTGGGGTAGCCAAGCACTTTGTTCCTCAGCTATGTGCATGCTGTGAGTTGAGTCTGAGCACATGCGTAATGGGTGGCTGTGCAAGAGGAGGATGAGGGGGGCATTGATCTGTGCCTGCTGCCTATTGATCAGTGCCTATTGATCAGTGCCTATTGGTCTGTGCCTGCTGCCTATTGAACAGTGCCTATTGATCTGTGCCTGCTGCCTATTGATACTACAGACAATGGGAGGAGGCACCGCTGTGCCTCCCAAAACTTGTGCGTGCATATTAGGATGTGCAGCATAACTACCAGCATTAGCTGCAATCAATTTTGGACTGCATGTTTAAATCAAAGAAGGATGTTGCACAAAGCTCAGAAGCTCTTTCGAGGAAGGACACATTTAATGTCACGTTTCGGCATGTTCAATATAACGAGCGCATGTGTGCACATGTACGCAAGCTACGCAACACTCACACACACACACACGCACACACACACACGCACACACACACACACGCACACACACACGTTTCACTGACCAGTCGTGCCAGAAGTAAAACAAATGACGGCTGCCCCACTCGCGGGGCTCTTCAGTTGTAGAGGCACTCTGTTTCTGCTGCTGCTGCTGCATTGAATGTCTGCGGTTGCTACTTCTGCTTCTGCTGCCCTGCCAGGTCGACCCCAGGCACCCTCAGCTCCCCCAACAACCGTGCTGTCTGTACCCGTGCCTGCTGTTTGCTCAAAGCACCGGCTGCAGCCGCTGCAGCTGCTGCCACCCACGCTGCTTTTGCTCATGTTCAAGGCACAGCAACCAGCATGGATGAGGCCTTCAGTGCTCAACAGGTCTGCTCCTCGGTTTATGGTGCCACTCGTGGTGCCATCCACCCCACCGTTACTCACAGCAAAACTGCCACCATGCCCACCCCTCCCTTCCTCTTCACCCCCAAGCAGCACAACCTTCGGCCTCATCCCTACCTGCAACCCCACACTCTGCCTCCCGAGTGCCTGCTGCACCAGCTCCCAGCACGCCACATCCACGATCACTGCGCACGGCCGCACCAGCTGCATCGCCGCTGCCAGCTCCGCAGGGCTCCAGCGGTGGTTGATGGGGGACACGATGGCCCCCGCATCGCACACCGCCAGCAGCGTCTCCAACATGCCAGCAGAGTTGGTGGCAGCCAGCATTACCACCTGGCCCACTCTCAACTGTATAGTGGACCCACCTCCATGACTGCTAGTACGGCCTGGAGAACCGCTGCCATGATCGCTGTTTGCATCATTGCCACTGCACCTAACACGAGGAAGGCAAAGGCCTTGGCTGAGGGCTGCCACACGCCACGCTAGTGTTGCCGTGTCAAAAGCGTGGCAGGGAGCTGCCGTTGCCTTCCTGCTGCTTTGCTGCTGTGATGGTTGTAAAGCAGGCCCTGAAAGAAATGCCTTTCCTTTGTGCTGAGTGTATTGGCTTTGGAGGAGGGACGAGCAAAGGTGCGGCGCATCCTGTCGGTTCATGGCGTTGAGATGCAATGCATTCCTCAGGTCAGCCTAGTCGCTCCACACAGGATGAAGTGCCTGTACCAGGTTTATGAAATGTCAGACTGCACACAACAGGACCAAAAGCACTGGCAGACACGCTACTTTGTTGCCTTATGCAAGCAGGCTTGCTTGTGTGTGTATCACACCCGTAATACTTGAGCAAAGCGCAAGACATACACAGAGTACTAACCTACTTATCTAGCAGAAAAATCCATGGCTGGTCTAAGTAAGGCACTGATGGGGGAGATTAGTGGGGCATTACTCAGTCGTAACCGGCAAACGGAACCCCAAAATGAACAATTAATGAACAATCCTGTTATACAGAAAAACACTTCTTTCTTTTCACGTATGAGACGTTCTTTGGCTAAAATAAAATATAGTAAAAAGAACTTGCACTCATCCCGACCAATTGGTGAGTCCTACAGATGCATACTTTTCCGATGCGTCACGAGAGGTCGAATAATGCTGTCAGTGATTACCAAAAAGGTGAGCGCCACGCCGAGCCCAAGCAGTACGTCACGCGAGTCCAAATGTAATTTAGCTTCCTACCAAATAGCTGGAACGGGCAGTCAAATGCCTTTGGTGTTATGTCCGCGTATACAAGGTTGCAACGCAAATATAAGCCATGACAAATGCGCTCATTCCAGACTAAGGACTTAAATGATGCGACCTGGGAAACAGCTAGCATCAAACCGACAACTATATGGCGTCTTTCGCACGCTGAAACACCGCGCCTCGCACCCACACTGCTCCCTCAGCGACATCGTAATTTATATTCACCCCTTCCAACACTAAATGGTATTTGCCTTCTCGCTCTTCGCTCTCCTCTTGCTTAGCTGAGCTTGACTGCGCCATTTTGTCGGTGACGTTTTGTCTCTGGTGCAAGCTTCGTATATCACGTGCAAGGACCTGAAAAGTGTTGGTAAATTGTGGTGTGATTGATAGCCTTTTCGTATGTTGGCTATCTTTACCCTAGAAGCACCTGGAACCGGGTCATTGGAGCATTGAAACAAATCAAGAGCTAAGAGCAAGCTGCAAACACGCCGTGAGCAAAGGAAACGTTGAATTGAAATGCATAGGGTGATTCACGACAAAAGACAGGGAGGGTTGGCAAAGGGCAATCTAACCTGAAACGCACACACACCTGCTCTACAAGCTCTAGAAACTCATCGCTGCTACTGTACAGAGAGCGCTTCACCCGTGACCAGGCGCGGCACAGTTGCTGACGTGCACTACTGGGTATGTGAACAGCAGCAATGTGCAGAGGCTCCTCCTCAGCTTCTGCCTGTTTGTGAAAAGGAAGCAAGGCAAAACTGACTAGATTGGCCGTGAACATCAACAGTTTTTTTTGCTTTTTACAACCACCACAACTTGGCCCACAGCTGCTCTTTTAACTACTGCCTCCTAACTTTCTTCTCTTTGCGTGCACAGCTGATTGCATAGTAAGTGCAGTACCAAGGAGGAAGCAGGGCAAGGCAGTGGGTACCATGCGTATTAAAGGGTAGTGAAGGACAGCAGATCACATCTGTAGAAGGTTGAGGAAAAGGAGCAGCCTTCCAAAATTACCTGTACCCAGTGGGGTGCGATGGCCTCGGGCACGCTGTCAGCAAAAGGTACGTAGGGTTTGATGTCGAGAATAGGTGAGCCTGTCGAAAAGGATGTAGGAGGATGGTGGAGGGCCGTTTGATGGGCCATCATACCACAAACCTCAATCATACCTGTGTATGACGTCCCTTGCAAAAGAGGAATATACTTGGGAGGCATGCACTAGAATGCATGCGCTGACATGCATACAAGTAAGTGGACGCACTGGGAGCATGCGCTAACATGCATACAAGTAAGTGGACGCACTGGGAGGCATGCACTCATGCACTAGACTGCATGCGCTAACATGCATACAAGTAAGTGGACGCATGGACGACACCACACTCACCGTTGACAATGTCAGCTCCACCCAGGACTACGACGCCACGTCTGACGCATACAGATATCACCTGTGTGGACACGCATCAAGGCAAGTATTACGTGAGCACATACTGGTATACAGGGGGAAAATGACGCCTGAATGTAAATGCATTTAGCAAAAGTACCTCCCATGAGAGCTACCGTCTCTAACTGTTGTAAGAAATAATCAACCCTAAAAAGGAGGCAGCGGATAGAAAATGCAAATAAGACGCAAGTATGTAAGCAAGGATCTGACTCGTTCCACCATTACCTTGGCTACGCTCAGACCAATAGGGCACGGCCTAAAATAGCACGGAAGTGTGTAAACGTGTTCACAAAGATCCAAGTGAGTGTGGTAGAAGAACCTAGGTAGTATTGATGTTAGTGAGTGAAATGTGAAATGTACCATGAGATACTGTTTGAATAAAGCTTAATTAGAGTACAAACCTGTGCGGCGTTCTGGTCGCTAAAACGCCCATGTGCGCCCCATTGAGCCTCGGCACACGCACCTGCGTTGGATTCAAAGACCAAATGTATGCATACCAGTTAGTGTCTAAGATATAAGACATCAAAAAAGCACATGCATTTTCACATGACTTGCAGCAGCGTTTTGGACACTAACAGCAGAC